>Ga0105240_10000198_pt1 | contig 122388 bp, 110 predicted proteins | sample KBSC54metaG_FD_80426 | JGI IMG/M metagenome (GOLD analysis project Ga0105240, IMG submission 80426) | Corn rhizosphere microbial communities from Kellogg Biological Station, Michigan, USA - KBS C5-4 metaG | ecosystem: Host-associated > Plants > Roots > Rhizosphere > Soil | place: Michigan...
TCAAACCCAACACATTCAGCTGCGTCTGGCCAATGAGATTGATATAGCTTGAGCTGTCCTGCGCCACCTGCGACTCCAATTCTGCTGCATTTAATTCCGGCAGCGTGCCTGCTTTCACCTGTTTGCGGGTGATCTCCAATTGGGATTGTGAAAGCTTCAGCTTGGCCAGCGCGGCTTCAGCCTGCTCATTCGCCAACAGCACCTGCAGATACGCATTGGCGACATTCAGGGAAATATCATTTTTCGTCTTCTCTGTGCCGGCCAGCGCTGCCTGCCAGGCATACCGGTTGGCCTGGATGGAATTCCGAAGGCTAAAAAAATTGAACAGGTTGGCGCTGGATTGCAGACTGTAATTATTATAGAAATAAGTGATATTGGTTAACGTGAAAGCATTTACGTTCTGTCGTCCGGATATCACCGCGGCCGACGTCGCCAGCCCAAGCGTCGGTAACTGGGAAAACCGGCTCTGGTCCAACGTCAGTTTGTTCAGCCTTGCCTGCACATCCGCCTGTTTTATGGAAATATTATTGGCCAGGGCATAATTCACACAACGCTTCAGGTCCCATTTGTCCTGGGCCTGGCTCATGTGACTTAATAAGGATACCGGCAAAAACCACAGCAGCAATTTTTTCATGGTCATGCAACAAATTTAAAAGTACTTCCCCTCCCTACAGTTACTTTTTGATAAACGGCCCCTAAAATACAGAATCCCGTCTATTTCAACCCCATTTTACCATGCTTTTAAGAAAGCCTGTTCCAGATCGGCTATCAGGTAGCCGGCATCCTCCAACCCGGTATATAGCCGCAACATACGATGTTCGTTATTGGAAGGATCAAATTGTCCGGGGTCGAGGGAAGCACAACGGGGAAGGACAAGGGATTCATGCCCACCCCAGCTTACGGCCATCATGATATGCCGCAGGGACTCGCAAAAACGAACGATCTGGTCCATACTGGCGGCCCGGACATAAAAGCTCAGCAGACCACAAGCTCCCTCCATCTGGCGCTGGGCCAGCTCGTATTGAGGGAAGGATTCATCAAAAGGGAACAGGATGCTTTCCACCCGGGGATGCTGTTTGAGAAAGGCCACCACCTGCCGGGTGGTATCCGAAATCCGTTCCAGCCGGGCCGGCAGGGTCCGCAACCCTCTCAGCAGCAGCCAGGCGTTGAAAGGCTGGATACCGCTGCCGGTATTAAGGTATTCGCTATCGAATATCTTCTTCATCATAGCCCCCGTACCCGTAAGCACACCCCCCAACGTATCACTATGGCCTCCAATATATTTGGTGGCCGTCTGCATGACAATGTCGATGCCCATTCCGATGGGACGCTGTAAAAGAGGCGTACAATAGCTGTTGTCGATGATAGTGATGATGTTCTCTGCACGGGCCAGTTCCGCCACGGCCCGGAGATCCTGCAGCTTGAACTCCCAGGAATTGGGAGATTCCAGGTAGATCACCCGGGTATTGGGCAGGATCGCCCGTTCAAAATGCTCGATCCGTGTGCCATCAATATACGTGGTGGACACGCCAAAACGGGGAAGCACATTGTCAAACATTTTCGCAGCCCAGGTATAAGGGCGTTCCACCGAGACGATATGATCCCCGGCACTGACATTGGCCAGGACAGCAGCAAAAATGGCCGCCGCCCCACTGTTGAAGACCAGGCAATCCTCCGCGCCATCAAGGGCGGCCAGCTTTTTCCGAAGGATATCTACGGTAGGGTTAAGACCTCTGCTGTAGAGATAACCGCTGTATTCGTCATCAAACAGCCCCTTCAGCCCGGCGACCGTCCCTACCCTGAAATTACTGGTCTGGATGATAGGAGGAGCGACGGCATTGAAATATTGGCTGCGATCCTCCCCTAATTCATTAATGATATAAGAGATATCCATGGTTATTTTTTCAATTTAATGTCCGGAAAACGGGTCTTCTAAAAAATATAACCCGTTTTCCGTAAAGATCTAATTATTGTCCTTCGGACAACGAACCTCCGGTTCGTACTCGTACAACGAAATACAGCGCAAGGAACAGGGCAAATATAAGCGCTCCATAAGCGGCCGTGCGAGGGTCATCCAGCACAATGCTGGTGGCAATGCCGATATAGGCGAGTATAAAGATCAGGGGTAGGATGGGGAACAGTTTCATCCGGTAGATCTTCTCCTTTCCGTTTTCCTCGCCAACCCGTCTTTTACGCAGGATAAAGATACAGGCGGCAGATGTGGACATACCGATGGAGTCCAGGAAAATGGTATAATTGATGATCTTCTCCACGGCGCTGGTGAAGAGAAGGGTGATGATGATGACCAGGCTAAAAACCGTCAGCGACCATACAATGGCGTCGTGTCGCCGGGTCTTCACCTTAAAAGCAGGAGGCAGAATACCTTCCTCGCTCATGGCATACATGACCCTGGGGTTGCTCATCAGCAATACATTGACATAGGCCAGTACGGAAAGGAACATCAGCACACGCAGGATATTTTCCCCTACCGGACCGAAAAGATGGTTGATCAGAATGGCGGCAATGGAATCAGCATGCTTGAGGGACTCAAAGCCAATGACCTTTACATAGACAAAGTTGATGGAAAGGTAAAGAAGGATAATGATGATGATGCCGTAGGTAATACCCCTGGGCATGACACGGGAGGGTTCTTTCACATCCCCTCCGAAATTGATGGTTTGCTGATATCCTCCATAGGTGAACGAAACAGCGATAAGACCCACGCCCAGGGCTTTAAGCGCCATGGGCAAAGATGAAATGTGTGTCGTCGCTGCATGGCCGGCGGCGACGGCAACACCCGCAGGATGCGCCCCGAATACGGACAAAAGCAGTAATATAATAAGCGATATCTTAATGAGGATAAGCGCATTCTGCACGCGGCTGCTCATCTTGATCCCCATCAGGTTGACGATATAAAAAACGCCGACTGCCCCGATGGTGATCCCCTGCTTGAAGATCTCCGGCGGGGGCCCTTCAAAAAAGAAATGCCCGATATACTCTGCGCCGATGACAGCCACCAGCGCAGTAGAGCCCGCATTCGACACCAGTATGATACAATTGATGGCGAACGCAAGAGATGGATGATATCCGTAGGAGAATATTTTGTAATAGCCCCCGGTAACGGGATAACGGGAGCCGATCTCCGCATAGGTAAGGGCGCCGCAAAGAGCTACCAGCCCCCCGGTAAGCCAGGCCAGAAAAAAGATCAGGGGAGTTCCGGCATTGGCGGCCGCCACTACAGGTGTACGGAAAATGCCCATGCCGATCGTCAGGCTTACCACGATCATCGTAAGATCGAAAAGACTTAGCTTTTTCTGGCTCATTCGGCTTTGTTTCTTATGAGTAGAGACTATTTAAAGATAAGTTCTAACTTCGTAACAGCCAGACTTAAATCCGATCAGGAATGAAAAAACTTCTACTCCCCGTAGTCCTTATGATCTATGGTTTCACCTCGGCGCAGGAAACTGCTCCCCCCGCTTTTCTTTCGGATTCGTCAGACACCAAACCCTTACAGGAAGCCGTGGTCAAGGCTTATGAGCAGCATCGGAAGCTCTCCGAGGTCGGCGCTCCCATAAACATTGTAAGCAAGGCTGCACTCAACCGTTTTGGCAACAGCAGCATCCTGCCGGCCATGAATGCCAATCCGGGCGTAAGAATGGAAGAACGTTCCCCCGGCAGTTACCGGCTGAACATAAGAGGCAGCTCGTTACGTAGTCCTTTTGGCGTGAGGGATATCAAGGTCTATTGGAACGAGATCCCCCTCACCGACCCGGGAGGCAATACCTACCTGAATCAACTGGGTTTTTACAACTTCCAATCCATAGAAATTATTAAAGGTACCGCAGGCAGTCTCTATGGAGCCGGCATTGGCGGCGCGGTGCTCATCAACAGCATGTCTTCCATTTGGGAGAAAGGCATCAGTGCGGATTATGGACGCGGCAGCTGGAATACCCAGAACATCAACCTGAATATCCGTATGGGAGAAGGAGATCACCGGAATATCTTCAGCTATACCCATCAGAACGGCGACGGCTACAGGATATGGACGGCCATGCGAAGGGACGTCGCCAGTTGGGAAACACAAATAAAAGCCAGTGAAAAACAATCCATCCATGCCTACATCCTCTATAGCGACCTGTATTACCAGACACCCGGCGGGCTGACCCTGGCGGAATATCTCAAAGACCCGAGACAGGCCCGGCCTTCATCCGGCTCCCAACCCGGAGCAGTACAGGCACAAGCTGCCATCTTCCAGAAAAATTTCACGGCAGGGTTTAGCAGCACTTATCACTTCGACGAACACTGGCAGAATACGACGGCCGTATATGGGGCATATACCGACTTTCGCAATCCGGGGATCAGGGTCTACGAAGTAAGACAGGAACCCCATTTTGGCGGCCGCACGGTATTTCAGTACAAGACCCGGCTGGGAGATAACAGCCTGCAGGTGAATGCAGGTGCGGAGGCGCAGAAAGGGTTCTTCGAGACACGTGATTATGCCAATAAGCTGGGCGTACAGGACACTTTGCAGACGGACGATAAGATAGGTAACTGGCAATACATTCTCTTCGCCCAGGCCGACCTCAAGCTGGACGCGGGCTGGACAATGACGCTGGGCGCGAGCTTTAATCGCAATACCATCCAGCTGACACGTACATCCAGGATACCTCCCGTGACAAACAATATCCATTTCGCCAATAAGCTGGCTCCGCGGCTGTCCATACTGAAAAAAATATTGCCGGATCTTTCCGTATATGTCAGCGCTGCCCGGGGTTTTTCTACACCTACCGCACAGGAATTGCAAAAGACAAACGGTTTGCTCGGCCCCACCCTGCAGCCCGAGGACGGCACCGATTATGAAGTGGGTACCAAGGGCAATCTTCTCCATGGCAAACTATACTTCGACATCAACGCATTTTTCTTCAAGCTGTCCAATACCATCGTACAACGGATAGACTCCAACGGCATAGGCTATTCGATCAATGCCGGCCGCACCGATCAGCACGGCATAGAAAGCTTTGTCTCCTACCAGCTGGCCGACGCCCCCCGGGGCTTTTTCCGGAATATACGGCTATGGGTGAGTCATACCTGGCATGATTTCCATTACAAGGATTTTTCCACGGGCGGACATGATTATTCAGGCAACCGCCTGCCCAGCGTGCCCCCCCAGACGATCGTCACCGGCGCCGACATCCTGCTGCGGCCAGGGTTTTATACCAACATCACATTTACATACGCCGATCGTATTGCCCTCAACGACGCCAACACAGCTTATGCCGGATCATACAATCTACTGGGCGCCCGCGTGGGATACCGGCACATTTTCTCCTCCCGGTGGAAGCTGGATATCTATGCAGGCGGAGATAATCTTTTCAATACCCGGTACAGCCTGGGCAATGACATCAATGCGGCCGCACCACCGGCACGATACTACAATGCAGCGCCTACGGTCAACTATTTCGGAGGCGTGTCGGTAAATTACCTTTTGTAAAGTACATTTGCGCAGATATTGGTTCCGCACATTGCGGATTAAAAGGGAAGTCCGGTGTCAATCCGGCGCTATCCCCGTAGCTGTGAATGCCCGAGTAAACGACCGGTACTGCTTCAACCACTGTCCACCAACTGGTGGATGGGAAGGTAAGCCGGCCAGGCATAAGCCAGAAGACCTGCCAGTATCATCATAAATTTCATCACTTTCGGGCGAAAAGTATGCAACGGAAAAATGGTCTTCGGTCAATCATGTTTGTAGGCACCGGCTCGGACGTAGGCAAGAGTGTCATCACGGCGGGATTTTGTAGAATATTCCGGCAGGACGGCTATGCCCCCGCCCCCTTCAAGGCACAGAACATGTCTTTGAACAGCTATGCCACACCCGAAGGGCTGGAAATTGGCAGGGCACAGGCAGTACAGGCCGAAGCCTGCGGCATTCCCTGTCACACCGATATGAATCCAGTCCTGCTGAAACCCACGACAGACAAAAGCGCCCAGGTGGTATTGCATGGCAGGCCCGCAGGGAATTTTTCCGCCACCGAATATTTTCTTTCCGGCAGCCGGGAAGCCCTGTTCACAGAAGTAAAACAGGCCTATCACCGTCTGGCCGCCCGCTATGCCCCCATCGTGATGGAAGGGGCCGGCAGCATCTCAGAGCTGAACCTGAAGCACCTGGACATTACCAATATGCGAATGGCCATGGCAGCCGGCGCTGCCACCTATCTCATTGCCGATATCGACAGGGGCGGCGTATTCGGCAGCTGCTATGGAACAATGGCCCTGTTGAGCCCCGAAGAAAAAGCCTGCATCAAAGGCATCATCATCAATAAATTCAGGGGAGATGCCCGCCTGTTCGAGGACGGCAGGACCATGCTGTCGGAATTATGCGGAGTACCCGTAGTAGGTGTCATCCCTTTCTTCCGGGATATATTTATCGAAGAGGAAGATGCCCTCGGTCTGCCGCAGAAAAACAAAAGCTTCCTTCCCGGCAAAGTGAACATTGCCGTCGTCCTTCTCCGACGCCTGTCCAACTTCACCGATTTCGATTACCTCGAACGGGACACCCGTGTGCATCTTTTCTACAGCCGCGAGGCAGGAGAGATAGAAAAGGCCGACATCATCATCCTTCCGGGAAGTAAGAACACGATCGAAGACCTGCAGATACTCCATGACACGGGCATCGTGCAGGCTATTCATCGCGCCCATGCCCGTCAGAAGACTGTCATCGGTATCTGCGGTGGTTATCAGATGATGGGCCGGCAGGTGGAAGATCCGGACCAGCTGGAGACGAAGGCGGGGACTGTTGCAGGACTGGGTCTATTACCCGTGTCTACCGTTATGCAGGCCAATAAGACGACCCGGCAACGGCAATTCCGGCATATGCAAGGGACAGATATCTGTGAAGGCTATGAGATACATATGGGCGAGACAAGGGCGCATGAACACGAAAGTCCCCTGAACCATTTTGTCGACAGCGGCGCCGATGGTTATTTTCTGAACGAACGGTGCTGGGGCACTTACCTGCACGGCATCCTGGACAACCCATCCGTCGTCGATGCCCTCATCGCTCCTTATACCCATCTTCCGGGGAAGGCGCTGAATTACCGGCAGTATAAAGAGGAACAATACGACAAGCTGGCGGCCCTGCTGCGCCGGCATCTGGATATGGAAACCATTTATAAAACACTGCAAAGCTGATGTTATACGGACATGGAGATAACGGCTACAGGCTGGGCGGCGGGATCATCGCCGACTTTAGCACCAACGTCTGGTATGGAGGCGAGCCCCGGGGTTTGAAAGAGCACCTGTTCCGTCAATGGGGACAGATCAACCGTTATCCCGAAGTACTGGGGGAAAGCCTGGCGGTCAAGGCAGCGGCTCATCATGCCCTGTCATCGGACAATCTGCTGATCACCAATGGCACTACCGAAAGCATCTACCTGTTGGCACAGGCCTATGCGGGACAAACATCGGCGATCGTCATCCCTTCCTTTTCAGAATATGAGGACGCCTGCCGGATACATGGTCATGAGCTGATGTTTATTGAATGGGACGATCTGAAGACAGGGGTAGATGATGCTGTCGGCAAGCTGCCCGGTCTTCTCTGGCTGGGCAATCCCAACAACCCCACCGGCGCGGTGTTTCCCCGGGTGGAAGCCCTGCTCAGCAATCATCCCCACACGCTATTCGTAATAGATGAAGCTTTTATCGGGTTCACCCGTACCATATCATCTTCGGTTGCCCTGGCAGATCGCTACCCCAACCTGGTGATCATGCGATCGCTGACAAAATCCTTTGCTATTCCCGGTCTGAGACTGGGATACATAGTTGCCGCCGGCGAGATCATAAAGAAATTGCAGACCTTAAAAATGCCCTGGTCTGTGAATGTGATGGCGCTGGAAGCGGGACATTTTATTTTTGATCATTATGCATCCATCGGTGTGCCGTTGGACCATCTGCTGCAGGATAAGGAAAGCTTCGTGCTGCAGTTACGGCAATCGGGCATCAACATCAGGGAAAGCCATACCCATTTTTTTCTTTGTGAAACGCCGCAGGGAGATGCCCGGTCCCTGCAGCAATATTTATGGGATGGCTATCGCATACTGATCCGGGATGCGGGCAATTTCAGGGGATTGGGCAGCCGGCATTTCCGGCTGGCTACACTGGCTCCTCATCAGAATCGATTACTCATAAACGCTTTGGAAAAATGGCAACGGCAATGCGCCTGATCATACCGCTGACGGCAGGCTACCTGCTGGACCTTCTGCTGGGCGATCCGGCCGGGTGGCCTCATCCTGTACGATGGTTCGGATGGATCATCGGAAGGGCGGAAGCCTGGTTGAACAGGGGAAAAGCTCTTTTTCTGAAAGGAGCGGCCACGACCATCCTTTTATGCGGCATCATATTTATTTTCTTTTGGTACCTGTCCGGACTGCTGTGGACATGGCATCCTATTGTCTGGTATCTCTTCAGCAGTCTGTTCGTATTTTATGGGTTGGCTAACAGGCAGCTGGTGGAGGAAGGGAGACGGGTCTTTACCGTATTGGATAGCCAGGGGATAGAAGCAGGCCGCAGACAATTATCCCGTATCGTTGGCAGGGATACGGCGGCGCTCGATCCCCGGCATATACGGATCGCCGTGATGGAAACCCTGTCTGAAAATCTCAGCGATGGGGTCATCGCGCCTCTGTTTTACTATGCCTGTGCGGGGGTACCGGGTATGATGACCTATAAAATGATCAATACGCTGGACTCTATGATCGGCTATCGCAGCCCGCGCTATGAGCAGTTTGGGAAGTTTGCCGCCCGCCTGGACGATGTGGCGAACTTCATCCCGGCCCGTCTGACAGCCTTGCTGATGGTATTGGTGACAGCCAGCCGGCGGGGGGCAGCCTTTGTCATCCGGTATGGCCGCCGGCATAAGAGTCCGAATGCAGGTTATCCCGAGGCGGCGCTGGCAGGCATCCTGGACGTCAGGTTTGGCGGCCCTAATGTTTACCAGGGTATCACGGTAACCAAGCCGTTTATTGGCGTCAATCCCCGGGAGCTGTTACCGGAAGAGATCAAAAAAGCAGGAGGTATCAATCATAGGGTTTGTTTGTTGATGGTAATACTGATCATATGTCTAAATATATTATAACAGGAGGTCCGGGTGCGGGGAAAACAAGCTTGCTGACAGGCTTGCGGCAGCTGCAATATTCCTGTCATGCTGAAGCCTCCCGGCAGTTGATCATAGAAGAAAAGGAGAAAGGCTCAGGGTGCCTGCCCTGGCTGGACCTCCCCAGCTTTGCAATAAAGGTATTGGCGCGTATGATAACAGCGTTCGAAACAGCGGTTGATACAAAGCCGGCCTTCTTCGACAGAGGTATTCCGGATATTGTCGCCTATCTGAAGGCGGCCGGACTGCCCGTGGAAGATGTCTATCATAGGGCGCTGGAAAAATATCGCTACGCGCCGACCATCTTTTTGCTGCCTCCCTGGGAAGAGATCTATGTGCAGGACAGTGAAAGATGGCAGACATTTGCAGAGGCAGCTTTTTTGGCGGATCAGATAAGGACGGTGTACCGGCAGGCCGGTTATCATATCATAGAACTGCCCCTGGGTTCTATACAGGAAAGGATCGCATTTATCCAGGATAGTCTTGCAGCACTGTCCGGGATGAAAAAACAATTATTATGACAAAAAACAGCTACTTTTTTTACATCATTTTTTTATTCGCCTGTTCCTGTAAGCAGCGGGCTTCGCAGAATACGCCACAGGCCGGCGGCGCCAGTGATACGACAAGCGCCAGGGCAACCATACAATATGCCCATGGTTTTACCATCGATTACTATGACGGCTATAAGCGGGTGCGTGTGCTGGATCGCGAAGGGGGAAAAACAGATACGTTGGAATATCTCCTGGTGCAGCGGGGCCACCCTGTACCAGCCGGCTATCCGCGTGCGCAGGTGATCCCCATACCCGTGTCCTCTATTGTGGCGATGTCTTCCATGCACGTAGGGATTGCAGACTTTGCGGGAGTGGCCGACAGGATCACTGGCCTGGGCAGTCTGCAGTATATCAACGCACCTGTTGTCCGGGCCAATATCAAGGCCGGTAAGACCATACAGGTAGGACTGGACGGCAATCTCAACAATGAGCTGATGATATCCATGCATCCCGGTCTCGTGATGGCCATGAGCAACCCGGAAGCCAGTACAGGGCAGTACACCACGTTGATCAGGGCAGGCATTCCTGTCGTCCTGAATGCGGAATGGCTGGAAACCACCCCCCTGGGTAGAGCCGAATGGGTCAAGCTGATGGCAGCGCTTGTCAATAAAGAAGAAATGGTGAACAAAAAATTCGATAGTGTGGTAAAAGCTTATGAACAGCTGGCACAGCTGGGGGCCAAGGCCAAAACACATCCGCGGGTCATTATCGGCATGCCCTTTAAAGGCACCTGGTATATGCCTTCCGGGGAAAGTTATATGACCCATTTTATCAAAGACGCCGGAGGGGATTATAAATGGGCGGACAACAAAGGCAGTGGAAGCGTTGCCCTGAGCTTCGAAGCTGCGGCGCCGGAAGCGTTGACGGCTGATTACTGGCTGAATATAGGATATGTGAACTCCAAACAGGAAATTGCAGGTAAAGATCCGCGTTATGCCAGCTTCAAATCATTTAAGACAGGGCATCTTTACAACAACAATAAAAAAACCAACGATCTTGGGTCCAATGATTTCTGGGAATCGGGCGGCGTGAATCCCCAGGTGATCCTGGCGGACATGCTCAGTATCCTGCATCCCGAGCTGCTGCCCGGTCATACGCTTGTCTATTATAAACAATTACCATGATGCGATCTGGAAATCGTAGAGGCATTAAGCTGGCAGCTCTTGTGCTGTTGTTGCTGCTGTTGTTTTTCCTGGATATTGCGCTGGGTCCTGTGAAGATCCCGCTGAAAGCCGTATGCCGGATCTTGTTCTTTCTTCCGGACCAGGACAGCTCATGGCAATACATCGTCAACCAGATCAGGATACCCAAGGCCTTTACAGCAGTGATCGCCGGCTGCGGACTTTCCGTCAGCGGTCTGCAGATGCAGACCCTCTTCCGAAACCCATTGGCAGAACCATCCGTGCTGGGCATTACGGCGGGCGCGAGCCTGGGCGTGGCAGTCATCATGCTGGCCGGAGGCAGCATTGCCACCTTATATACCATCCGTGAGCTGGGTCTTTCCGGCAGCTGGCTGATCGTCGTCGCTGGCTGTCTGGGTGCTGCCGGGGTCATGCTGCTGATGGTACTGATCTCAAAGAGCATCAGGAACAATATCATGATGCTGATCGTTGGGGTAATGATCGGAACCCTTACCTTGTCTGTCATCAACATCTGGGAGTATTTCAGCGCTCCCGAGCTGGTGAAGGAATTTCTGCTGTGGACCTTTGGCTCGCTGGGCGGTGTGACGGGCATGCAGTTATATATCCTGGGGATCGTAACACTGGCAGGGCTCATCTTATCTTTTCTCTCGTCCAAGATGCTGGATGCCCTGCTGCTGGGAGAAAACTATGCCCGGAGCATGGGCGTAACGGCACAGCGGGCCCGGGCTATCATCATTTGCAGCACCAGTCTGCTGGCAGGCAGCATCACTGCCTTCTGTGGTCCCATCGGTTTTATAGGGATCGCCGTACCGCAGATGGCCCGCCTGATCTTTTCCACTTCCAGCCATCGCATACTGATCCCCGGATGCTGTCTTATCGGCACTGCCCTGATGCTGTTATGCGACATCATAGGACAATTACCCGGCAGCCAGACTATACTCCCTATCAATATCATCACAGCGCTGGTAGGCGCCCCTGTAGTGATCTGGATCATTCTCAGTAAAAACAATTTAAGCATATACGGATGAACAGACGCCGGATATTATTGGAGACACATGGGCTGGAGGCAGGATACGGGTCTCGCAGCAATAAGCCTGTGCTTATCGCGGGACCGCTCTCCGTCGCCATTCATGCGGGGCAGATGATCTGCCTGCTCGGCCCCAACGGCGCCGGTAAATCCACTTTGCTGAGGACCTTATCAGGATTACAACCTTCACTGGGCGGCAGCATCGACCTCATGGAAGATGCCGGAGGTCAGTCCCACCGGTCCGGCCATCGCCTGCATCCTGCGCAATTAGCCAAAAAGATCAGCCTTGTATTGACAGACTCGGTACGCTACAGCAATCTCACCGTATACTCCCTCGTTGCGCTGGGGAGATATCCCTATTCCGGCTGGCTGGGAACCTTGAATGATGAAGACAGACGCATGATCCAATGGGCCATGCAGATGACGGGCATCGAAGCTTATTCCAACAGGAGAATAGGGACGCTCAGTGACGGCGAAAACCAGAAAGTAATGCTTGCCCGCGCGCTGGCGCAGGATACCCCTCTGATGATGCTGGATGAGCCCACCGCTCACCTTGACCTTCCCAGCCGCATACAGATCATGCAGCTGCTGCATAAGATGGCCAGGCAAACGCAAAAGGGTATCTTACTTTCCACCCACGAGCTGGACCTGGCGCTGCAGGTAGCTGACGAGGTCTGGCTGCTGCAGGCTGGAGGCCGGCTGGATAAAGGTGTCCCCGAAGACCTGGTATTGAACGGTACATTCGAAGCTGTCTTTGATAAAGAAGGCATACTCTTCGACAAGCGTACAGGGACTTTTCACATTCATGCCGGTGGTCTGAGAAAAATAGGATTCTCCGGTAAGGGAGTAGCCGCTTTCTGGACAAAGAGAGCGTTACAGCGCGATGGATTCGAAGTAGTGGATCGTACGCCTGACGAGGCCGGTATACAGGTGGCAGAAGGCGTTTCCCCTGCATGGATATGGAGAACATCGTCCGGTGAACAAATATTTACCAGCCTTTCAGAACTGCTGGAGGCATTGAATGATCAATCTGTTTGATATGAAAATATATACAAAAAAAGGAGACACAGGCACCACGGGTCTCTTCGGTGGCAGCCGCGTCCCCAAGGATGATATCCGGGTGGAATGTATCGGAACGTTAGATGAAGTGAATTCCAGTATCGGCCTTTTAAGGGTGCAGCTGGGGACAGAGCATCCCTGGCAATCCCGGCTGCATAAGATCCAAAAGGATATGATGGATATGATGTCGCATTTGGCCAGACCCTCCGATGCGAAAAAGATCAATAACAACCCCATACCGGAAGACGGGGCCGCTTTTTGTGAGACCTGGATCGATGAGCTTGAGGCGGCCATGACCAGTCCTTCTGACTATTTTCTGCTGCCGGGCGGTAACCATGTCTCCGCCCTCTGTCACCTGGTGCGCACGCAGATGCGAAGGGGTGAGCGCAGGTTGGTGACGTTGATGCGGGCGGATGCTGTTCATCCGGCCATCCCGGCTTATATCAACAGGCTATCCGATCTTTTCTTTACAATGTCCAGGGCAGAAATGGATAAAGCAGGTGTGGCGGAGGAGAAGTGGCAGCTGTTCCTGTATAAAAGGTTTAAGTGAAAAATTTTCATGTTAACGCTCCTCTTCCTACATTTGCACTGATCGTGGTTGATCCGTCTTATCGCGGATCATTAAAAGGGAAGTCCGGTGCAAATCCGGCGCTATCCCCGTAGCTGTAAGTGTCATACTCAGACTCCGGCAAACTTCAAACCACTGTCCGTTCATTGACGGATGGGAAGGTCAGCCGGGGAAGACACGAGCCAGAAGACCTGCCAGATCAATTTTATCATTCAAGGCTTTCGGGCGAAAAGCATGGAATGTAAATGTCCCGCACAGGCAGGCAATTTATATTTCAACCCTGTTTATTTCCGAAGGCTCATTAAAACATTAACTGTAATGAGCAAAAAACATTTCTTTCTTCTCATGTTGTCGGCTGCCGGCAGCAGTACACTGATCGCACAGACAACATCGGACACCACCGGCCGCAGGCTGGATGAGGTGGTTGTGACAGCTACCAAATTTCCCATCAAACAAAGTCTTACAGGCAAGGTGCTGACAATAATCACCAAAGAACAGCTGGAAAAGAGCGGTGGTAAACAATTGACCGAAGTATTGAATACCCAGGCCGGACTCTTTGTCGCCGGCTCTCAGAATACGCCTGGAACACCTCAAACTGTATTTCTCCAGGGCGCTTCCGGAGGAAAGACCCTCATCCTTATCGACGGTATACCTGCCTACGATCCATCCGGCACCACCACTTCGTTCGACCTGAACCTCATCAACATGGACGAAGTGGAAAGAATAGAGATCCTAAAAGGCAGCCAGTCCACCCTGTATGGCAGCGATGCTGTCGCAGGGGTCATCAATATCATTATGCGCAAAGGCGGGAACAAACCTTTGGGCGCTTCCGCCCATCTTTCAGGAGGCAGCTTTGGCACCTTCAAAGGGTCGGCCGGCATTAACGGAAAGATACAGAACACCTCTTACAATGTCATGTACACGCATCTTCGCAGCGACGGGATATCGTCGGCCTATGATTCCAGTCATAAAAAGAATTTCGACAACGACGGCTTCAGAGAGAACATGATAATGGTCAACATCGGTCAAAAGATCAACGATGCTTTTAATCTCCGCGGTAACTTCCAGTACAATCAATATAATAACGACCTCGACGCCGGCGGCTATAGGGATGACAAAAAATATACTTCCACCAATAAGAATACACAGGCAGGGCTTGGCGCGGACTATACCATTGGTCAGACAGCCATTCATTTCAATTACAATTACAACACAGTGACCAGGACTTACCTGGATGATTCCGCCACCCTGATCACCCAGGGCGGCTCCTTTAGCAAAAGCAAATTCACCGGCACAGCGCATTTCCTGGAACTATATTCCAACGTCAACCTGTCAAGGCACCTGGACTTATTGGGAGGAGTGGATTACCGTAACCAGCGGATCAATGAGACCAGCCTTTATATCTACCAGGATTATATGCCTCCCTATGGAGCAGTAACCTCTCCCAGCAGCCTGGGCCCTGACAGCGCAAAAGTGCGTCAGTTCGCAGCCTACGCTTCTGCCATTGTAAAGAACCTGGCAGGATTTAACCTTGAGGTGGGCAGCCGGTATAATAGCTTCAACCGGTACGGCAATGTATTTACCTATTCCATCAACCCTTCCTATATCATCAACCAAAAGGTAAAGCTCTTCGCCAATCTTTCATCCGGCTTTTCAGCGCCTACCCTCTATCAGCTTTATTCCGAGTACAGGAATCCCACCGGGGATCTTAAGCCGGAAAGGACGACGAGCCTGGAGACGGGTGTCCAGTACAATTTTGCCCCTTTCAATATCAGGGCCTTGTATTTCCACCGGAATACGAAGGATAATATCACCTTTTACACCGACGCGAATTACAACAGCTATTATATCAACCTGAGCAAACAGGAAGACCAGGGCGGTGAATTGGAGGCCAGCGTCAAAATAGCGCAATGGACTTTCTCCGGCAATTACACCTACACCACCGGAAAGGTGACTACACCTGTAAACGGGAAAGACACTACCTATAACAATCTTTACCGCCGGCCCAAAAATGCGGTGAACCTGAGCGCCGGCGTACAGGTTACTCCGCAACTGTTCCTCAGCACGGCGCTGCGGACAGTAGACAAACGCATTGAGTCTGTATATGGAGGCACTCCGCTGAATATTGACGGCTACTATACGTTGGATGCCTATGCTGAATACAGGGTCACACGTTTGCTGAAAGTCTTCGTGGATGGTAAGAACCTCACCGGCCAGCAGTTCTTCGACATGCCGGGTTATGCCAGCAAAAAGTTTAACTTCATGGCCGGCGTCAGCCTGCATTGGTAAGCTCATCTGTCAAAATGAAAATATGAAAGCCTGTTCTTTTCTTCCTGCCGCCACAAAAATGATCTATGACATGGGTCTGCAGGACCTTCTGCATGGTGTGACCTTCGAATGCCCGCCGGAAGCCTCCGGCAAACCCGTGCTGGTGCGTTGCATGCTGGAGGGGAAACAATACAGCAGCGAGGAGATCGACAGGATATTCTCCGCTTCGAAAGCGCAGGGGAAAAGCCTTTATTATGTGGAGGAAGAGCTGCTGAAGACTATTGCTCCGGACATCATCTTCACGCAGGATGTCTGCGATGTCTGTCAGATCGACACGGTATGCACGGCAGCAGCCATTGCCCGTCTCGAAAAAACACCGGAATTGATAGCCCTGACACCGTCCAGCCTGGAAGATGTCTTTCAGACAGCGGTACGCATCGCCACTGCTTTGGGGCGGGAAGAAGCGGCTTACCGGCATCTTGCTACCCTGCAGCAGCGCATCGATCACATCATTGATGAATTGCGCCGCCATAAAGCTCCCCACCGGCGGGTGATGCTCATGGAATGGATAGCGCCTGTATACAACTGTGGTCATTGGATACCCGACCAGGTGGCCTATGCAGGCGGGATAGATATGCTCTCGAATCCTTCGGGGGACAGCATTGTTACTCCCTGGGAAAAGATTGTGCGCTACGACCCGGAAGTGCTGGTGATCGCACCTTGCGGTTTCAAGACCAGCCGGGCTGCGGAAGAGCTGCACCTGTTGCAATCCCAACGGGGCTGGCATGATCTCCGGACCGTAAGAAATGGGGCGGTATACCTGGCGGACTATGACCTGTTTACCCAGCCAAGTCCCGGTACCCTGACAGATGGTATCGAACTGCTGGCGGCCCTTTTTCATCCCGGCATATTCAGTATACCCGAAAGATTACGATCCAAATATCGCTGGATAGCCGGTAAAACTCCGCAACATGTGTAAACATGAAGAAAAATATTGTCCCCGCTGCCAGGCTGTCTTCGAATGCAAGATGGGAGACATCACACAATGCCAGTGTTATGGCATCCGGCTGTCACCCGAAGAACGGAGCTTCATAGAAGGCAGATACCAGGATTGTCTCTGCCGTAAATGCCTGGATGAGTTACAGCAACGGCATACTTTGTTCAAGGAAAAATATTTTTCGAATGAAGGAAAGTAACCCATCGTCCGGTCTCATTTTTATCACCGGAGGAGTCCGCAGCGGCAAAAGCCGTCATGCCCAGGAGCTTGCGTTGCAGTGGAGCGATAACCCCGTGTATGTAGCGACGGCCAGGCAATTTGATGAAGAGTTCAAACAGCGCGTCCGCCGTCATCAGCAGGAGCGGGACCATCGCTGGACCTCCCTGGAAGAGGAAAAATATCTCAGCCGCCTGGACCTGGCAGGAAAAGTGGTGGTCATCGACTGTATCACCTTATGGCTGACAAATTTTTTTATCGACCTGCGGTATGATGTAGATGCCTGCCTGGAAGCCTGCCGGGAAGAGATAGATACGTTGTGCAGGCAGAATGCCCTGCTGTTGATCGTCAGTAATGAGATCGGCATGGGCGTACACGCAGAGACCGAGATGGGAAGGAAGTTCACCGATCTGCAAGGCTGGATGAATCAGTACATTGCATCCAGGGCAGCAACAGTCCTTCTGATGGTGAGTGGTATCCCGCTAACCGTAAAAAAACAGCCATGAGCATTAAAGCTTATATGAACTGGAGCGGAGGAAAGGACTCTTCACTTACTTTACACAGGATACTGGAAGATCCCGGCTATCGTATAGATAGCCTGCTTACCAGCTTCAATACGACACATGACCGGGTATCCATGCATGGTGTGCGTAGACAGCTGCTGGAAGCCCAGGCCGAATCCATCGGGCTTCCCCTGCAAACCATAGAACTCCCCGAACAACCGGGAATGGGAGAATATGAAGAGGCCATGCGGGAAAAAGTACACTCATTAAAAGAAAGGGGCTGTACACATGCCGTCTTTGGGGATATTTTTTTGGAAGACCTGAGACGCTACAGGGAAGAAAAGTTGGAAAACATGGGAGTGACCAGTATCTTCCCACTATGGAAGACACCTTCTTCAGTGCTGATGCAGGAGTTCCTGGAAAAGGGATTTAAAGCCATCGTCGTATGTGTAAATACGCGGTGGCTGGACAAAAGTTTTTGTGGAAGGGTCATCGATGAGGCCTTTTTGAAAGACTTGCCGGCGGATGTAGATCCGTGTGGAGAGAATGGCGAGTATCACTCGTTTGTTTTTGAAGGCCCCATTTTTAAGCATCCCATCCCTTTTGAAAAAGGAGAGATTATTTCTAAAGAATACAAAGGGCCGGAAGGTCCTGCAAACTTTTATTTCTGTGACCTCAATTACTACAACAGCAACCGGATTGCGGCAAACATTGCAAGGACGCATTGACAGTAAGACAAAACCGATAGGCGCCCTGGGCCGGCTGGAAGACCTGGCGCTGCAAATAGGCGTGATCCAGGGAACTGCCCATCCACGGCTAAACCTTCCTCATATCGTTGTATTTGCGGGAGACCATGGCATTGCCGCCACAGGTCTGGTAAACCCCTATCCTCAGGCAGTGACGGCCCAGATGGTCCTGAATTTTATCCATGGGGGCGCCGCCATCAATGTATTTTGCCGGCAGCACGGGATGGGTCTGCGGGTAGTGGATGCAGGTGTAAACTTTGATTTTGAAGAGCCTGCTCTCATCCACGAAAAGATCGGTTACGGCACACGCAACTACCTGGAAGAGGATGCGATGAGCCGGGAAGAGGTCGTAAAAGCCATGGAGGCAGGGAGAAAGATCGTGCGTCAGCTGCATGAAGAAGGCTGTAACTGTATTGGGCTGGGTGAGATGGGTATCGGCAATACTTCCTCCGCCTCGCTGATCATGAGCTTTGTCACAGGCATCCCCGTGGAGGAATGCTGCGGACGTGGGACAGGGGCAAGCGATCAGCAGCTGGAGACAAAAATTGCCACTCTCGTCTCCGTCAGGGAAAAACATGCTCCTGCGATAACCGTGTCGCCCGATGCCGTCACCATTCTGCAGCATGTAGGAGGGTTCGAGATAGCCATGATGACAGGCGCTTACCTGCAGGCAGCCGATCTGAAGATGGTGATCCTTGTAGACGGCTTTATCACGACGTCGGCCTTGTTGCTGGCCGCCATGCTGGCCTCGGAAGTAAAAGATCATTGCATATATTCCCACACCAGCGGCGAGCGTGGGCATCTGCGGATGCTGGAATACCTGGGTGCCCGGCCTTTGCTGAACCTGGGCATGCGGCTGGGTGAAGGAACGGGGGCCGCAATGGCCTATCCCATCGTACAGTCAGCCCTGGCATTTTTACGGGAGATGGCTTCATTCGAGTCGGCCGGCGTTAGCAGGAGTGAATAAAGATATTATGACAAAGCAGTGGAAGATATTCCTGACGGCTATTATGTACTTCACCCGGATAAGGGTCCCAAAGTCCATCGGACATGAGCCAGAATACCTCGACAAAGCCCCTATGTATTTTCCCCTGGTGGGCTGGATCGTAGGGGGCATTTCCGTCCTGGTATTTCTTGTGTTTTCCCGCCTGGTATCGTCGGACACCGGCATTTTCGCTTCCATGATCGCCGGACTGCTGGCGACCGGGGCCTTTCACGAGGATGGCTTTGCGGACGTATGCGACGGATTTGGGGGCGGCTGGACCAAAGAAAAGATACTGCTCATCATGAAAGACAGCCGGGTCGGCGCCTTTGGCGTCATTGGATTGATCGTCATGCTGGGCGGCAAATTCCTGTTGTTACGGGAGCTGCCTTCCTTTACACCGGAGCTCAACCGCCCTGTCCGCCTGATCTTTTACAATTACCGTTATTTCATCGGTGCGGTGATCACGGCCCATAGCCTCAGCAGGCTAATGCCGGTCATCACAATGCAATGGATGCCCAATGTGACGGACCCCGAACATAACAAGTCCAGGCCGGTGACCAACCGAAAACTCCCGGCAGGCGAATTGCTTGCAGCCATTTTATTCGGAATATTGCCACTGGTGTTTTTCCCCTGGCCTTTCTGGCTGGTGATCCTTCCCGCCGCCTGGGCTGCCTATGAACTGGCAAAATATTTTAAAAAATGGATTGGCGGCTATACAGGAGACTGTCTGGGCGCCATGCAGCAGGTGACGGAAATAGCCGTTTATCTGGGATGGATCATTGTATGGAGGTATATTGTATGAGTGATATTTATTTGATACGGCATACTACTCCTGCGGTAGCCAAAGGTATCTGTTATGGACAGACGGACCTGGATGTCACGGAAAGTTTTATGGATGAGGCAGCCCTCATCCGGCAGCACCTGCCGGCGAACTTCTCATCGGTATATAGCAGTCCGTTGCAGCGTTGTGCCCGGCTGGCAGCTCATTTGTTCCCTCAACATCCTATCCGGCTTGATCCCCACCTGATGGAGATCCATTGTGGAGAATGGGAAATGCGGGGATGGGACGATCTGCCCAAAGAGGTGGTCGACCCATGGATGAAGGATTTTGTACAGATAAGGATACCCGGGGGAGAAAGTTACCTGGACCTGCATCGACGGGTGACGGGATGCTTCCTTAATATATATAACAGCCGGCTCGCTGGCGACGGCACAGCCACAGCCATTGTAGCGCATGGCGGGGTCATCCGCAGTATCCTCTCTCATATCACAGGCACGCCATTGATAGATAGCTTCAAAGTATTTTCCCTCCATTACGGATGTGTGATACGTATATATGGGCAGCCGGAAGACCTGCGCTATGAAATATTATCCAACCTGCCGCCTCCTGAAAAAGAACAGCACAAGCCAAAGAGCTTTTATTAATTTTTTAGCGTAATTTTGCTGGCCATTGCCGGAAAGATACTCTGGTAATTGGGTAATTTTTTATCTGGTCCTGTAGTACAATGGATAGTATAAGGGTCTCCGAAGCCCTGGATTCCAGTTCGATTCTGGACGGGACCACCATTATTTCAACCACCCTGCCAGCACTGATTAATAGCTGTTTAAGCTTACTTTCTTGCAATTTTGTTAAAATGTGTTAATTTCACTGCGAAATAATGTCGCATCGCATAGCGCCATTATTTCCTTCATTAATCCGGTTCCCCTTCGGAATCTACTGTCAACATACATTAACCAAACTATAGTCACATGATAGTCACAAACCCCCATATCTTTTAATACGTCTTTTTATTGCGCTACTATCAGGATCTGCCGGCATCGGTGGGCATCCGGTAGCAGCTATTGTATTGTCAACACTAAATCATCACATTAAATCAGAAAGCTTATGAGAAAACTCTCAATTTTATGCACCCTTATCCTGCTTTGCAGTCAGATATGGGCGCAGACCCGGACAGTTACCGGTAAGGTCACTGACGAACGCGGTGCCCCTATAGCCAACGCGACCATACAGGTCAAAGGAGGTAACAAAGGAACATCCACCGACGAATCCGGCAATTTCACTATCGCCGTCGGACCCAAGGCAGTTCTCGTTATTTCTTCCGTGAATTTTGCCACACAGGAAGTACGGAATCTGTCCGCTACTCCTCTTGTCATTGCATTAGCACCAGGAAAAAATGAACTGGCCGAAGTAGTCGTCGTGGCTTATGGTACTCAGAAAAAGACCGATGTCACCGGCTCAGTCGCCGCGATCAAAGGGAACATGATAGAAGACAGACCGCTTGTTTCCGTAGATCAGGCCCTGCAGGGCCTCGCAGCCGGCGTACAGGTATCTTCGCCAAATGGTATTCCCGGATCAGCTACCGATATCCGGATCAGAGGCATCGGTTCACTCAAAAACACATCCCAGAGCCCGCTCTGGGTCATTGATGGGAACGTCAACTCCTTACAGGGAGATCTCACAACCAATACAACTTCGGCCAACGCGCTGAGCACATTGAACCCGGACGATATCGAAAGCATTTCCATATTGAAGGATGCTTCCGCCACCGCGCTTTATGGATCCCAGGCAGCTAATGGGGTGATCATTGTCACTACCAAAAGCGGCAAATCCGGCAGGACAAAGGTCAACCTCTCCACGGAAATAGGCAGCAATAAGGTCGCTTTTTCCAACAGCAGGAACAGACCGGTGAATACGCAGCAATACAAGACATTGCTGCGGGAATCTTTGATCAACTCAGAATTGGCTCCTGATAACGACAGCGCCGACCGCCTGATCATCGACCCCGTTAATGGCTATGGCTTGGCTCCCGGTTGGGACAAGACCAATACGGACTGGATCAAGGTCGTTACCCGCACAGGCAAACAGCAGCAGTACAATTTAAGCCTCAGCGGCGGCAACGAAAAAAACCAGTTCTATGCTTCCGCCGGTTATTTCAACCAGGATGGGACAACCATTGCCACCTATTTCAAAAGATATAATGGAAGTGTTTCCGTGGTCAGTAAGGTCACCGATCAGATCACTTTTAAAGGTGGTGTCAGCGGTAGCAGCAGCACACAGCTCGCTCCTCCGGGCAGTTCTGCCTACTCAAGCCCGGTCAGCGATGCCTTCTTCCTGCCCCCTTATTACTCACCTTATAATGCCGATGGAACTCTTCGTTTCCATGATCCCGAGGGGCAGTTCCCCGAGGGCTCCAACTACAACCCGCTGGTAACTGCGCAATGGAATAAATACCAGAACCAGCAGACGAATTTCAGGGGTTACGTCACAGGAGAATACCAGATCATCTCTAATCTGAAATTCAGGAGCAATTACAGCGCCGAATACCTGGACGTCAACGAATATTCTTACTGGAATCCTTTATACGGCGATGGATCTACATACGGTGGCCTTGGACAGGCGAATGACCGGAAAGTATTCAACTGGACCTGGACCAATCAATTCAACTATCGTCTTAATCTCAACAGCGAGAAAGACTTCTATGTAGATCTTCTTGCCGCTACGGAAGCCCACAAGCAGTCCAATTCTTACCTGCAGGCTTCCGGCCAGTCTTTTCCAGGAAGCGTAAAATTGATCTACCTGGCAACAGTAGGCACTCCGACAGCTGTCTTTAACAATCTCACCGGCATGAGCGTTAATTCCTATTTTGGCAATGCCCTCGTGAATTATAAAGACCGTTACATCCTGTCAGGCAGCTATCGCCGGGACGGATCGTCTATCTTCGCTCCGGACCATAAATGGGGAGGATTCTACTCTGTGGGTGCCTCCTGGAATATTACCGAGGAAAACTTCTTTAAAGATGCCGTTCCGGTGATCAGCCTGTTAAAGCTCCGCGGCTCCTATGGAGGAACGGGTAACACCAGCGGTTTTGACTTTTATTCTGCCTATAGGACGTATGCTTTCACCAGGGCCTATGGAGGCGCAGTCGGAAGCTATCCCGACAATGTAGGCAACACCAATCTTACATGGGAAAAGATCTATCAGACAGACATCGGTCTGGACCTCGGATTGTGGAAAGATCGTCTGAACGGTTCGTTCGATTACTATAACAAAAAATCCAAGGACCTGCTGATCAATGTTCCGCTGTCACCCACCGCCGGATACTCCTGGGACCCCAATAACTCGGGTCAGCTGATGAATGTGGGAAGCATGTATAACCGCGGTTTCGAGCTCACGTTGAGCGGCAGACCCATCGTTACAAAGGATTTTACCTGGGAAGCCAGCTTCAATATCTCACACAACGTGAATAAGGTGACCAAGTTATACAACCATGCGCCCATCGCCTACAATACCCGGTTCAACATCACCGAAGGGCACAACATTTACGAGTTTTATACCCGCAAATGGGCCGGCGCCGACCCTGCCAATGGAGATCCGCTGTGGTACACCGATTCCACCGGAAAGACGACAACCAACAACTCGTCGATCGTTCCGCTGCAGTTGACTGGTAAGACCGCAATGCCCAAATATTTTGGCTCTCTCATCAACACCTTTACATACAAAGGGATCTCTCTATCCGCTCAATTCAATTACAACTTCGGTAATTATATCTATTCCACCTGGGAGAACTATTTCTCCAGCGAAGGGCAAAGATTGCCTTACATGGGCCAGTTGAGCAATGAATTAAGGGCATGGAAGAAACCGGGAGATAAAACGGACATACCGAGAATATTGGCTGGCGGCAATAGGTCATCGAACCGGCCTTCCACCCGCTACCTGTACAAAGGGGATTATATCCGTCTGCGGAATGTCCAGCTCGGTTATTCACTGCCCAAGGATGTCCTCAGCAAGGCGAAGATCTCCAGTATCATGGTTTATGTAAGAGGCACCAACCTGTGGACATTCGGTACGGACAAGAATCTCAGCATCGACCCTGAATTAGGAGCCGAGGGTATTGCCGATCTGCAGGTTTTCATGCCTAAATCCTTCACTGCCGGCATTAAAGTCGGATTGTAAGGAGCGCTTTTTTAATCAAAAAATAAAATGATCATGAAGAATATAATCAATAAAACACTTTTAGCTTTGAGCATCGGGGGAATAATGCTGACCTCCTGCTCGAAGAGTTTTCTCGATCAGCAACCCAATAATAAGTTATATCTACCCGAGTCGATCACCGATGCCCCGTCCATGCAGACAGCATTGAATGGAGCCTATGCCGGTCTGAGAACCACCAGCCTGTTCGGCAGGGATTTCCCCATCCTCGGAGATCTGCAGGCGGATAACATCTTTCTTGAACAAGGTAACTCCGGCCGCTATATAACCCAATTCCAATACCAGGTCGCCAGCTCCGATGCGGTGCCTGACGGAGGATGGAAATATGCATATGGCGTGATCCTCGCCGCCAACCAGATCATCGATTCCAAGGTCACCGGCACGGGGGTCGATGAGATCAAAGCGCAGGCTTATGCCATCCGGGCCCTCGTTTATTTCAAACTGGTCAATATCTACGCCCGCCCTTATACGGATGATCCCCAGGGGCTCGGTGTGCCATTGATCCTGCACCTCAACCCCACCCTTCTTCCCCAAAGAGAGACCATACAAAAGGTGTATGACCAGATCGTCAGCGATCTGACGACGGCCTTCCAAACAGCCCCGGATTATTCGAACTCCATTACCCTGAGCAAATATTCCATCGAGGCGCTGTTGGCACGGGTATATTTCTACATGGGTGATTACGCCAATGCGAAAACGGCAGCCCTGGACGTGATCAATAACGGCGGATTTAAACTGGTGAATACAGGTGATGCATACAAAGCATTCTGGAGCAATGCAAGCATACAGGCCGATAAGACAGAAGTCATGTTCGAAATAGATGTAAGCGCTACCAATAATAACGGTCCTGACGACCTGGGAGGTTTCTATTACCTGGGATACCAGGACGTATATGCGACCAAACAGCTGGTCGACCTGTATAGCTCCACCGACATCAGAAAAGCTGTGCTGATGAGTGGCTCAACGAAGGCGGGAGCGCCTGCCACACTGGTTCTAAAGTATCCCAACGGCGCCAGTACGACAGACAGGGACAACCTGAAAGTCATCCGGCTGGCAGAGGTATACCTGATCGCAGCGGAATCATCCCTTCCTGGTAATGAGGCGGATGCCAGGACATATCTCAACGATCTGATGTCTTTCCGTGATCCGTCATTTGCAGGATATTCCTCCACAGGCGCTCAACTTTTACAGGACATCGTGACTGAGCGGAGAAAGGAACTGGCTTTTGAAGGCGATCGGCTCTATGATCTGAACAGGTTGAAATGGGACATTAACAGAGTTGCAGTAAACGCCGGATCCCTTTCACCGAAAGTTCTGGCTATCCCTTACACAGATTACAGACGCATATCGCCTATCGCTCTTTCTGAGACACAGGCAAATCCCGGTATTAAAGCACAGCAGAACCCCGGTTACAAATAATAGGATCTTTTTATTCTTAAAAAGGCCGCCTCGAATATGAGGCGGCCTTTTTATATTGACATTTCCCCAAATATTACTATTTTACACACAAATCAGGCATGTTACATTGCCCATAAATCACTGTTAACCAACTGGCCTTTTGGTCACATGGAGGGTCGGTAGAAACTATTTGTTATGTCAACACAAATCTACCGCAGTCCCCCGTGGACAATGCACAGGCATTCTATTTATTTCTCCCATTATTTATTATTGAAACTTCCGGAAAGATAACTGTATGTCCCCGGACATATAGAATTTCCAGATTCCCCCCTTTACCCGGTCGGCACCGACCGAGAGCTATTTCTATTGTCAAATACTAAACTTGAGAGCTTATGAGAAACATTTTACTATTCTTTAGCCTTCTCCTGCTTGTCAGCGAATTGCCGGCACAAAGCAGGATCATCAGCGGAAAAGTACAGGACGAGAAAGGGAATCCCGTACCCGGCGCCAGCATACAGATAAAAGGCAGCCGCCGCGGCACCAGCACCACTGCAGATGGTGTATTCAGTATTTCCGCTCCTTCCAGCGCAAAGATCCTCGTAGTATCCTCCGTCAATTTCGCAGCCCAGGAGATCCCTGTCTCCGACAACATAGTTGTGGTGCTTAAGCCAGCAGCTGCATCGAACCTGCAGGAAGTCGTGGTGGTGGCCTATGGCACACAAAAAAAATCCGAAGTAACCAGCGCCATCTCGGTGGTGGACGCGAAAACCATCGGCAACCAGCAGGTGACATCCGTGGGACAGGCTTTACAGGGAACAGCTCCTGGCGTCATGGTGGTCAACGACAATGGGCAGCCGGGAGAAAATCCCGTCATTCGCATCCGCGGTATTGCGTCCATTGCCGCGAACGCCTCCCCACTTATCGTAGTAGACGGTATTCCTTATGACGGCAACCTGAATATGATCAACCCGAATGATATCGAAAATTTCTCCGTACTGAAGGACGCTTCGGCCACGGCATTATATGGGTCGCGAGCTGCCAATGGGGTCATCCTGATCAATACCAAATCCGGCAAACGGAATGCGACGCCTTCCATCACCCTCTCGGCACTGTATGGCCGTAGCTCACGCGCCGTCAGGGACTATTCCTACCTGAATACCAAACAGCAGTTTGAGCTCAGTTTCACTCCTTTTATGGAGAATTACGGTTTTACACCGCAGGAAGCATCCGACTATCTGGCGCCCTATGGGTTCGGATATAACCCTTTTGGGCCGTCTATCCCCAACCCGGTAGGCCCCGACGGCAAGCTGACAGCCGAGGCGGCCAATGCCAAATTATTGTGGAATGACGATTGGACAAAGGCTTTGACGCGCAGCAGCCCGGCCCGCCGGGATGTCAACCTCGGTATCAGCGGTGGAACAGAACGCAGCAAATATTTTTTCTCCGGCGGCTACCTGGACCAGGATGGATATATCACCAAAAGCCAGTACCGCAGGATCACCGCACGGCTGAACTATACCACCGATCTCACGGATTGGCTACAGGTGGGCGCCCGGTCTTCCCTCATTACCTCGCACCAGAACTATCCCGACCAGGGCACCGGCCATTATGGCGACATTGTAAGCTTTGGCCGCAGCATGTCCTCTGTCTTTCCTATCTATGCCAGGGATGACAGCGGACGCATCATCAAGGACATCAGCGGCCATCCCGTTTATGACTTCGGGAATTATGATCCTAACAGGCTCATCAACACAGGCAGACCGGTACTGCAGCTGGCAAATGCCGTAGCCACCACCGCCCTCGACAACTGGACCTACGATCGCCTGCTGACTGACCTGAACGTATATGCGCAGATTAATTTTACAAAAAACCTTTATTTCAAAACCAGCTTTGGGATCAACCGCACCAACGTGGATCAGCTGCAATACCAGAACAAGGACTATGGCGACGCCGCTTCTGTAGGCGGTCGTACATATAAACAACAGGACCTCACTACCTCCTGGACCTTTAATAACATGATCGGTTATGACCAGCGATTTGGCGACCATCACATAGAGGCCATCGCCAGCTATGAAGCCTACCAGTTCAAATTTGAAACCCTTTACGGATCAAAGACAGGGTTTGCGTTCAGCGGCGTACAACAGCCTGCCGGCGGCGCCGTGGCAGAGGGTTTTGATGGATACACGGTGACCAGCACACTGGTGAGCCTGCTGGGCCGGGTCCGCTATGATTACCGGGGTAAATACTTCGGCGAGTTCTCCATCCGCCGGGACGGGTCTTCTAACTTTTCACCCGGCAACCGTTATGGCGTGTTCCCCGCCGGCGGCGTATCCTGGCTTATCAGCAAAGAAGATTTCCTCAGCGGCAACGCGACGGTCAACCTGTTAAAACTGCGGGCTTCCTATGGGGCAGTGGGTAATAATGGTTTGCTGGATGGCAATAGCCTTCCCATCTATTTCCCGTATATCGCCACCTATGCCTATGGTTATAACGACCTCGCCAATCCCGGCATCTACCTTACCCAGCTGGCCAATCCCCAGATCCAGTGGGAGAAACAGCTCAGCGCCAACGTGGGTATCGATTTCGAGCTCTTCAAAAGCAGGTTTACCGGCAGCCTCGATCTGTTCACCAAGAATTCCCAGCACCTGATCCTCAATCAGCCCCTGGCGCCTTCCATAGGTTTTGGAGCTTTTATCTCGAACATCGGCCAGGTACGTAACCAGGGTATAGAGCTCAATCTCAACTACAACATCCTTAGAAGCAGGACCTTTAACTGGGATGTCAACCTGAATATTACTTATCTGAAGAATAAGATCATCAGGTTGCTGCCCGGCATCGATACGTTTGCCGCCAAAAGTACTTTCCGGGACGTGGTGGGTAAATCGATCTATGAATATTATCTGCCTGTGTGGGCAGGTGTAGATCCTGCCACCGGTCATGGTCAATGGTGGATCGACGAAAGGGACGCCGGCGGCAACCTCACAGGTAAGCAGGTAAAAACAAATGATTATACCACTGCGCAGAACAGCCAGAAATGGGTAGGCTCAGGAATACCCAAATACACCGGCGGTTTTTCCACCAGGTTCGATTATAAGAACATCGACCTGAGCATTCTCTTCAACTATGCGCTGGGTGGGAAATATTATGATAACAATTATGCCGGCCTGATGAGCGGCACTTACAATGGTCTTGGTGCACAGATGAGCACCGACGAATCAAGGGCCTGGCAAAAAGCAGGTGATATTACAGACGTGCCAAAGATGAATTCCGGTAACAACGACGAGGAACAGTTTTCCACGCGCTTTCTGTACAGCGGCACCTATCTCCGGCTCCGGAATGTAACATTGGGATATACCATCCATACCACCAGATGGCAGAAGGCGGTGAAAGAAGCCCGGATCTATGTCCAGGCTGACAACATCCTCACTTTCGACAAGCTCAAACGTGGATCTGACCCCGAGTCCTCGATCAACGGCTATGCCGGCGGGAATGCATTTCCTTTCAAGACCTATTCGGCCGGCATCAACCTTACCTTCTAATTTTAAAATACCAAGTGTATGTACAATAATAGATACAGACTAAAAGTGTTCTTCATCGGGTTGTTCCTGGCCATGCTGTCAGGCGCCTGTAAGAAAAGCTTTATCGATAGTCAAAAACCCACCAACAGCGGCTCTGCCGACCAGGTATTTGCCTCAGCATCCTCAGTCCGCGCCTACTTCACCGGCATTTATCGCAACCTGCGCATCCAATGGCAAAGCACGGACGGCTCGGCCGGCGGGAATGACGAGAACTACAGCTATAACTCCATATTTCTCACCCGGGATGTAAAAGGCAAGGACATTACCATGGCAAGGAACAACTGGTATTTTTATGACTACCAGAATGACAACCGGGAACCTACCTATCGCAGGGTGCGTTTCACCTGGTACTATTTTTACGAACTGATCAACCAGGTGAACACGCTGATCGATGGCACGCAGAAGAGCACGACCATCGCTGACGCCGATAAGACAAGGTTGACTGCCGAAGCCCGCGCCCTGAGAGCCTTCTTCTATTTCGAACTCGCCCGTGAATTCCAGTTGTCTTACGGCAAAGATCCGAGTGCTCCCGGCGTACCCATCTATACCACTCCGTCCAATGACATGACGGCCGGCAATCCCAGGGGCACCTTGCAACAAACCTATGATCAGATCAACAGTGATATCGGGTATGCATTGCAGAACCTGGGCGCTTCCCGCTCATTAAAAGATCAGGTGAACATCAACGTAGCCTGGGGGCTCGCAGCCAGGATCTACCTGGAACAGGGAAAATGGGCGGATGCGGAAAATGCCGCCGTACATGCCATGGATGGCTATGCGCTGGACGCCGGCGGTTACCATAATAATTACAATGGGCTGACCTCATCAGAAGTAATATGGGGTCTGCCTCAGACCCTGGCCAATGGAGGACAGTCCCTTTATTATGGCACTCCCAGCTCCTTATTCGACCAGACGGCGGCCCCGGCTTACCATGCATTCTGGATGAGCATCGAGCTCGTGTCACAATTCACCAATTCGGATGCGCGTTTTACTTTCTTCCAGACGGGCGCCGACCCCACCAAACCCAACTTCTGCGCTACCAATAAATTCGGCAAAGGCAACGGGTCTGTCGTTACTCTGCTCAACGGACAGGATGTGGAACAGAACAGCATCGATTTCGAAGAATCCATGAACCTGATGCGTGTAGGTGAAATGTACCTGATACAGGCAGAAGCACTTGCCCGGCAGAACAAGGAGACGGAAGCGCAGGATGTACTGTTCGGGCTGCAGAAGGATCGTGACAATGCGCTCGCGGCCCCATCGGGCAACACCGGTCAGACGCTGATAGACGAGATACTCCTGGAAAGAAGAAAAGAATTATACGGAGAGATGGGAGTGGACTGGCTGGATGCAAAAAGATTGCAGCTGCCCATCGATCGCACCGGATCCAATCATGCGCCGGCATTGGCATACGTGATCCCGGCCAATGATCCGCGGTTTAATCTAAAGATCCCGCAATCCGAGATGCAGGCGAACAAGAGTTTGAAGCCAGGTGATCAGAATCCATAAAAAAATGCCCCCAAAATGTTAGACACATTTTGGGGGCATATCAAAAAGACCCGCTTTCTTTATCTAATTAAGCACCTGCTTTAACTTACTTTCCAGGTCATCTCCCCTCAAACCCTGTGCGATGATCTTTCCCTGCGGATCGATGAGTATATTGAAAGGAATGCCATTGAATTGAAATACTTCCACGGCCTTGCTCTGCCAGAATTTAAGGTCGCTGACATGGGTCCAGGTAAGCTTGTCGGATTTGATAGCCTCCAGCCATGCGTCTTTTTCTTTGTCCAGCGAAACACCCAGTATAGCAAAATTCTTATTCTTGAATTGACTGTAAGCCTGCACTACATTGGGATTCTCCGCCCTGCAGGGCCCGCACCAGCTGGCCCAGAAATCCACCAGCAGATATTTCCCTTTAAAGGAAGACAGTGAGATCGAACGTCCCTCCGTGTCAGGCAAGGTCAGCTCGGGAGCCTGCCGTCCTACCCAGGTGCTGTCCTTCTTTTGGTCCATTTGCGCCAGCTGTTGCTCGTAATCTTGTTTCAATCCCTTCAGCGTAGCATTATCCGGGAATTTCTTCACCAGGTTGCCAAGAGCAGCCTCGAACTCCTCGCGGGAGAAGCTGCGGGAAGACCATCCCAATGCCAGCGCACAAAGCGTGGGGTTGTTATTTGTATTGATAAATTGGCGTAGATAGGTGTTGAGCTCCTGGATGGCGCTGTTCTTCTTGTTGGTAGCGGCCAGCACAACGCTGTCCGAAGCATGCGCTCCTTTAAGACTGTCGAGCTGTGCCATGCTTTGTTCCATTTCAAAATTCTTTTTTCCAAAGAAATTGATGAGGTCTCTCAGCTGGCTGCTTGCTTCGGAGCCTTTAACATCATAAAAATCATCTCTTTTTCCCAGGTCAACCGTGACGTTGACGTCGGATGCGTCATTCACCAGGGGAACGGCCAATGCGTTGTTGCCAAATACCAGCTCGTAAACTTCCTGGGCCCGCACGGTCCCCGAAAGGGTAAAATGACCACTGTTACCGGTCAGCTTCACTGAATCCAGTACAACGGGTGCCTGTTCTTTCCCATATGGCACTTCCAACAGATAGGCATAGCTGACAGGTCCGGCTATCATCGACAGCTTATCGGCGTTCTTATATTCTCCTTCTACCGTAAACCCGCCTTTCTTTTTATGTTGACAGGCAGACAGCAAAAGGGCGACGGACATCAGGCCTGCAACACATGTGTTCGACAATCTTTTTATCATAGTTTATCCGATTGAACTTAGTTTTCCAGTTTTTCCAGTAATAGTTGATTGGTGAGTCGTGGGTCGGCCTTGCCTTTGGACAATCGTTTTACCTCTCCGACGAAAAGACCGATGAGTCCCTTCTTGCCTTTCCGGTATTCTGTGACCTTGTCGGGCATCCTGGCCAACGCCTGTTCTACCCAGGCAGCTATCTCACTGGTGTCCGAGCTTTGCAGGAGATTGAGGGTAACCGCGATATCGAGGGGGTCGCTGGAGGTATCCTTCAGCATGGCGGGAAATATCCTGGAAGAGGCGATGGAAAAGCTAAGACGTCCTTCCTCCACCAGCTGTATCAGACGGGCGAGACTGGCAGGCTGTACAGGGAAATCCTTTAGCGCAAGTCCCTGTTCGTTGCGGGCGGACCATACCGGTCCCTGCAGCCAGTTGGCAGCGGCCTTATAGTGCGGGGTCTCTTTGATCAGTCTTTCAAAATAATCCACGGTCTCTTTATCATCACAGATCACCCGGGCATCATATTCCGGCAATTGCAGCTCGCGCATATAGCGTATGATCAATTCCTCCGGCAAGGCGGGAAGGGAAGAACGGATCTCTTCCAAAAAAGCATCGCTTACATGGAAAGGCGGCAGATCGGGATCGGCAAAATAACGGTAGTCATTGGCCTCTTCCTTGGTACGAAGGGAAAAAGTCGTGCCATCGCCTGCATCGAAGCTGCGGGTTTCCTGCTGTATCGCCTTCCCCTCCTCGACCAGGACGATCATGCGTCTGGCTTCGAATTCAATGGCCTTTTTTACATTCCTGATAGAGTTCAGGTTCTTTACTTCCACTTTTGTACCCAGCGTGGTGACGCCTTTCAGACGGATGGAAACGTTGGCATCGCAACGCATGCTGCCTTCTTCCATATTACCATCGCAGATGCCCAGGAAACGGACGATCTTACGCAGCTCTGTCAGATAAGCATATGCTTCATCGCCACTACGCAGGTCAGGCTCCGTTACGATCTCGATCAGCGGTACGCCCGCCCTGTTATAATCCACCGAAGTGTTCGCAGGGTCGACATCGTGCAGGCTTTTACCCGCATCTTCTTCCAGGTGGATGCGGTTCAGCTGGACGTCTTTTTCTCCTTCAGCCGTCCGGATATGTACGAATCCACCCTTACAGATAGGCGTAGTATGCTGGGATATCTGGTATCCCTTGGGAAGATCGGGGTAGAAATAGTTCTTACGGGCAAAATAATTATTTCTCTCTATCTCGGAGTGACAGGCAAGACCCATTTTAATGGCAAATTCGACAGCCGTTTTGTTCAGCTTGGGCAAGGCGCCGGGATGCCCCAGGGTTACCGGACTCACATGCGTATTCGGATCGCCTCCGAAGGCCGCACTGTCTCCGCAGAATAATTTTGTCCGGGTGAGAAGCTGGGCATGTACTTCCAGACCTATGACCACCTCATATGCATCATATTGACTCGACATGTCCGGCAAATTTACCATATTCAGGGTGTATTTCCCCCTCCATTTTAGAATGCCCCACCGACCCATTTTCCGGATATTTTAACAATTGATAATAAATCGGAAGGACAGCAGACCGCCCTGATAAACAGGGTAATTTTGAACATATGCAAAAAAATAAGAGCAGCGCCACATCCCTGGGGGTGGCCGGTTTGCGGGCAGTCCATCAACTCCTTGACGGTGAGCCCCGACTGCTGTATGATCCGGCCATTGTCCGGCTGCTGGGACCGCAATTCAGTGAAACTGTCCGGCATGACCCCGGCGCCTATCAGCAGCCCTTAAACAGGTGGCTGCGATCTCATGTCCTGCTGCGCAGCCGTTACGCGGAGGACTGTCTGTCGGCGGCTTATGCCCGGGGCGTCCGCCAGTATATCCTGCTGGGCGCCGGGCTGGATACCTTTGCCTGGCGGCAGCCTGCCGGACTGGAGGACCTGCGCATCTTCGAGGTGGATCATCCCGCAACGCAAGAGGAGAAAAGACAGCTGCTGGCGCGGGCCGGATTGGTGATACCGGACAATCTTTATTTTATCCCGGCGGACTTTGAACGGGTGTCCATCGGAGAAGCCCTGCGTGGTCATGCCTTCGATCCAACGCTCCCTTGCTTTATTTCCTGGCTGGGCGTCATGGTATACCTGAGCATGGAAGCCATCGATACAGTATTCGATTGGATGATCACGCTGCCGCAGGGCAGCGAAATGGTGCTGACCTTCACCCGGCAAAAAGATAACAGTCCTTTGGGTGACAAAGCCGCGGAAATGGGTGAACCCTGGCGGACTTTTTTTACTCCGGAAGAGCTCAGGGAAAAATTGCTGCAACGGGGGTTCTCCGCCGTCCATATTTTATCACCCGAAGAATCCTGGCGGACCTATTATGCGGGCAGGACCGATGGATTGCCGGCCCCGCTGCATGCAAGCATCGCCCTTATAAAGAGATAGACCCCGCTTGGCGGGGTCTGGCTCTTAGTATTTAAAGATCGGCCGTTTTCAATTTTTTGGGTATCCTCACTTCCAGCTCCTGCGTCCTACCGTCCCGTATCAGGCTGACCTTGATGACAGGTTTGTCCTTGCTTGCGCGGGCCAGCTCCACCAGCTCCGTAGCGCTGCTGACCTCTTTACCGTCAAAACGGGTGATGATATCCCCTTCCCTGATACCGGCTTTTTCTGCGGCAGATTCATCGCCGACTTCCAGCACTTTTACTCCCTTCCCATCCTCTGTATCCTGGGCCTTGATACCCAGCCGGGGTCTGGCGCCTCCATAAGAGTAGCCGTAGCCGTATGCACCGGGAGGCATTTTATACTCATAATTAAAATCCTTCATATCAGGCATATCCGGTATACGCGGCATCTTATAGATATTCGTGGACGAGATCCCTGGAGCTTTCCCCAGGATCACCGTCATCTTCTGCTCTTTGCCATCCCGCTTCAATGTAAGGGTGACTTTATCCTCCGGTTTGTATTTATGGATAGCTTCGGAAAGCGACTCAGGACCATCGATCCTGATCTCATCCACCCGGGTGATGATGTCTCCCACTTTAAGTCCTGCCTTGAAGGCTGCGCTGCCTTTGGATACCTCATGGATCCGGGCGCCCTCTTCACCATCCTTCCCCGGCTTTTCCGTGGTCACGCCCAGGAAAGCTCTTTTTGAACTGCCAGACCAGGCATCGCCGTCAAAATTCCATCCGCCGCCATGATTGCGGAAAGGAGAGGGCGCAACGGAGATCGTACCCGGCGCTCCATCAGGTGAAGTAAAGGTGAATGTCTGCCCGTCCATGACAGGTACTTTTTTCTTTCTCACGGAAACATTGTCGTCTTCGAACTCGGAAACAGGCTTGCCATTGACATAAACCTTTCCGTCCCTGATCTCCACTGTCACCTTCGCGTCTTTATCGCTTTTATGCTTGATAACGATCTCATCATAATCCCGGAGCTTATCTCCGGAAGTATCTTTCTCATCCTCGTTATTGTCCTGTGCAAAAACGGATACATGCAACAGCAGGACCAACACTGCCAGAGCCGGGGTCTTAAGGAGATATTGTTTCATTTGCAAGTTTTTTAAAATTATCTACGTTTGTTTTCGTAGATCAAATATAGGGATTTTTCTGAAATACGAAAGTTTTCGGAAATGTTAAAACCTTTTCAGCGGCTGGAGCAATTTTTCCAGGCCGTTGATCTTAATTTCGTACATGGTAGCGAGGAGCATACCCAATTTCCCCTTGGGAAACCCTTCCCGGTGAAACCATTCCAGGTAAGATACGGGCAGGTCGCAGAGGATGGTATCCTTATATTTTCCAAAGGGCATCTTCATCGTGACCAGGTGAATGAGTAATTCGGGGTCCGGCTGGAGGGAAGCTTCCATAAATTGACCTTTTTAGCGCTGCAATCTACGGCAGAAACGCCGGGCTTTTATTTATATTTGTACGCCTGGTTAAGCAGAAACTGTGCGAAAGCACACTAAATCAAGCTGTTTTATCGTTGTCCTATCCCATTTAATGATACCATTGTTTGCGGATGAAGAAGATTAAGTACTATTATAACACCAATACGCTCCGGTACGAAAAACTGGAAACTCCTTTGCGGGTGACCTTGTTACGCGTGCTGGGTTTTATGTCGGCAGCCGTCGTTACGGCGTTGATACTGGTGTCGTTAGCCTATAAATATTTCCCTTCCGCCAATGAGAAACGGCTGATGCAGCGTAATGAAGCCCTTCAGGACAACTATTATACGTTAAACGACAAGGTGCAAAAGCTGCAGAGCCAGATGGCTGAGCTGGAAAAAAGGGACAATAATGTGTACCGGGCCATTTTCGAAGCCGCGCCTATCCCTGACAGCGCCCGGGCCAAGGCAGCGGAGCAGGAACAGGAGATCAGGCTGGTGCAGGGGATGGACCAGGAAAACCTGTACATTTCCGTGGCGACGACCCTCAACAGGCTAAGCTCGCGTATGAGCAACCAGGCCAAATCCTATACACAGATAGACGGATTTATAAAGAACAAGGAGCAGCTGCTGGCCTGCACCCCCGCCATTCAGCCCGTAAGCAATAAGGACCTCAACCGCATAGCTTCCGGCTTTGGCTACCGCATCGACCCGGTCTATAAGACGACCAAGTTCCACGCCGGACTTGACTTTGCCGCACCCCAGGGAACGCCCATTTACGCTACGGCCAACGGTACCGTTGAAGTGGCCGGCAACACAGGTAACGGCTATGGAAATCACGTCGTCATCAACCATGGCTATGGCTACGGCACTCTTTATGGCCATATGTTCCGGGTAAAAGTAAAGCCTGGTGAAAAGGTCAAGCGGGGCGAGATCATCGGCTGGGTAGGGAGCACCGGGAAAAGCACCGGCCCCCACTGTCATTACGAAGTACACCGCAACGGCGACCCGGTAGATCCCGTATTTTATTTTTACAACGATATTACCCCGGAACAATATGATCGCCTGCTGAAGTTAGCCGCGTCCAGCAACCAAAGTTTTGACTAATCCTGCGTATCTTCACAGAACGGACCGCGGGCCCGGGTCGCACAGATCCATTGACCGGAACGATTTTTGTCCGATAAATCCCCGATGAATAAAGAATTTTCCCAAATGGCGTTTGATTTTCCCATGGAGGTGGAACCACAGGCCCCTCCCCAGAAAACCATTGCCGCCCATCATGGGAATGCCCTGGGTCTGTCGGTGGAAGAACAGCAGGTCGTTCATGAAGAAGGGCGCAGGGCAGGGGTAGTGGTGCGGATCAAGACACTGAAGAAGGCGGAACCCCTGGTGGCTGCCCCCCCGGTGGCGGAAGCGCCGGCTCCAGAGAAAAAAGCACCGGCACCCCCCGTAAAAGAAGCGCCAGCCCCGGTCAACGAAACACCCACGCCGGAGCCCACTCCCGAGCCGATGTTTATCCAGATGGAGCTCCTGCCGGCAGCGGAGCCGCTGTTAGCATCTGGCCCCAGACCGGAACCCCTTCCGGAGCCTCCTCCCACAGCTCCGGAGCCAGAACCGACACCTTTACCGGAACCATTGCCGGAACCCGGTCCTCTGCCAAAACCGGAGCCGGCCCCAGGACCGACAGCCCGGAAAGAGAAAACCTGGCCGCAGATGGTCGAAAAACCCGCACCGGCGCCCAAAACAGCTGCAGCGGAAAAAACCGTCCCGGTTGAAAAGCCCAAATCCAAAAGGGGGCGTAAATCTTTGAAGGAAGTGGCGGCGGAAGCCGACCTGATCAATATACCCGGGGATGAGATCCTGTTCAGCAAGCAATATTATACCATGGGTGAAGTAGCTGAAATGTTTCGTGTCAATCAATCCCTCCTCCGTTTTTGGGAAACAGAGTTCAGCATCCTCCAACCTCGTAAGAACAAAAAAGGCGACCGCTATTTCCGGCCTGTAGATATAAAAAATCTGCACCTGATCTATCATTTGCTGCGACAACGGAAATATACCATCGAAGGGGCTAAGGAGTTCCTCCGTAAGAACAAGACGGCGAATCAACGATTTGAAGCCATCCAACGACTGGAACAGATCAAAGCTTTCCTGCTCGAGCTGAAGGCACAGTTATAAAACCTTATAAAATGAAGCATCTTTTACTCATTGCGATCATCATCGGTCTGGGCATCCTCACCCGGGCGGAATCTGAATATACCATCTCCACTGACGGTACCCATAAGATCCTGAAAGGGCTCATTAGCCGGGACATGCTGGAAAAGGATACGGCCTTCTCCTGGTTTCATCAGAACCGCTGCGCGTATATACCCAATGCGGCTGAGGCTGCCATCATTCGTGCCGAAGCCTCGCAGACGCAGTTCCTCGTCTTCGCCGGCACCTGGTGTGAAGAGGCCCAATATATCCTCCCCCGTTTCTTTGCCTTGATGGATGCTGCCGCCGTCCGGCCGGACCAGGTGACGCTGGTGGGTGTGGACCCATCGAAAAAGACAGTCCGTCATCTTTCGGAAGACATGCATATAACCACCATTCCTACCTTTATTGTCCTGAAGAATGGCAGGGAAATAGGACGGGTTACGCCGATGGATAAAAAAAGTCCCTGGGAAAAAGATCTCGTCAGGCTTTTCCTACACCAGGATTGACGACAACCGCGGGACCACTGAGCCGTATGTCCGTGCTGGATCCCGCAACATCGATCTTTAATGTCTCCAGCAAACGCAATGCGTCCAGGTTGATGGCCTGCTTGACCTCATTGAATTCATCCTGGGTAATAGGAGCCGTGAAATAATCCACATTGATAAGAAAAGAGGTGGGAGTTATATCATTTAAAAAAGCAGTGCTTGTCTCCACGGTGTCTTTCTTTAATATTTCCTTCAGTCCTTCTACCAGCTTGTCCAATTGATCCGATGAGGTGGAGAGACTTATCCCCAGTCTCAGCTCGCCCTTCCGTTGCGTACGAAGCGTAAGGTTATCTACAATACTGTCCACCATCTGCTTATTGGGCACTGTCACATAGGTTTTCTGATCCGTCCGGATGCGCGTGCTGCGCAATCCTATCCTTTCAACGGTGCCGGAAATATTGTTCACCTTCAGCACGTCCCCGGCTGTAAAAGGTTTGTCGAAAAAAATGACAAAGCTGGCGATGAGATTCTCGATGCTCTCTTTTGCCGCCAGCGCTACAGCGGCGCCGGCAAGACCCAGGGAAGCCAGGATCTTTGACACGTCCACCTTAAAAGCCGAGTCGAGGATCATCAGCGCGCCGATGATGCCGATGATGGCCTTTAGAAAATCCCGTAGGAACACGACCATCTGCATATCCCTGGGTCCTCTGTTGCCCCTCGATTTGGTACGCAATACCAACGCAACAAAATCCACCAGGCGCAGCAGCAGCCGGATAAAGCTCGTAACGATGACAATAACGGCGATGGCCTGGATGATCGTCCCGAACCTGACCTCATAAATGTCGAAATCCAGGTCGGGAGGAAGATGCAGCTTTTCGATGGAAGATATGGACACGAACACAACCAGGAAGTCGCCGATGGGTCCTACCACCAGGTCCATAAAAGCGGATTTGTCCAGCCCCGAGCCCATCCGCCGGATCAGCCGGAACAGGACCCGGGCTATGAGGCGGGAGATAAAACGCTTGAGGATAATGACAAACAGAATGGTGCAGGCGACAATAATATAGGAGCGAAGAGGATTCCCAAGGACGATCTGGTTCCAAAAATTGTGCATGCCCAAAGGTACTAAAAGCAGAACGAACCGGACATCACAACTGGCGCGTATACACTTCCAGTCCCGTCTTTTTCAGGACATAGATAGCCGCCGGTGTAATTCGCACCTGCAGTGCATCGAGCGCATACGCAGGAATAGGTTCTTCCTGCATGTCAAGCGTTCCCTGCTGATAGCGAAAAAAAGAATGAGTATCTCTTCCAAGCATATTCTTATCCAGCACGTCAAAGTCCTTCCAGCCGGGCAGGGTAATATGATTTTTCAAAGCCCCATAATGGTCGAAGATATAGACCCCTTTGACAGTGTCATAAAGATAAACATAGCCCCCCTGATCGCGCAGGATGGAAGGGTCGGGAGCGGAATCGAATATCAGGCGGAAGTCAGTTGTCTGATCCACCAGGGATCCATCATCCGCGACTCTTTTAAGCTTGGCGTCCAGCTCGTCGTATACCCACACATTATTGTCGTAACTAAATCCCACAGCCTTGGCCTGGAGTATGTTCAGCTTTCTCAGATCGATGGTATTGACGATGTTTAAAAACCTGTCCAGTTCGATGATCATGGTGAACTCCCGGTAGTACACCACTATTTTCAGGGGATTGGTGACATCGACAAAAGAAACTTTTCCAAAACGGCGGACATCATTGAATACGGCCAGGGAGTCTCCTGCAGGGCTAAGTTTCTTCAGCTGGTTGGCATTATTCAACACATAGATATTTCCCAGGTTGTCCACCGTAAAGCCGGCGAGATCACCTTCGATGGTCCTGCTCAGCACAAAGTCGGAAGCCCGCTGGGCTGATACATGCTGCATGACCAGCACACACAGGATAATTATGTAGCGTGTCTTCATTTCCGAATGATCTTTTGGTCCATCGACGGCGACTGAGCCAGCAGAGATAACTGCTGTCCGTCGAACACCGCATAGGTGTTATAACGGATCCAATCGCCCAGGTTGATATAACGGCTGGCGCCCAGTTTAAAATCAATGGGCAGATGCCGGTGTCCGAAAATAAAGTAATCGAAGTGCTCCTCTCTCAATACATCCTTGCAATAGGTGATCAACCATTCTCCGTCTTCACCCAGGAACCGCTCGTCAGTCTGTCCTGTGACAGCCCTGCTACGACGGCTGGCCCAATTGGCCAATCCCACCCCTACTGCCGGAGGCAGGATACCGAACAACCATTGACAGAGGCGGTTACGAAAGATCTTTTTCATGAACTTGTATCCATGATCCCCCGGCCCCAGCCCGTCACCATGACCAATATAAAATTTCCGCCCATTGAACGTGAAGGTCTTCGGCTCATGATACACGGGTATATTCAGCTCCTGCTCGAAATAGCCGCTCATCCACATATCGTGATTACCGACAAAAAAATGCATGGGGATACCCGAATCGGTGATCTCCGCCATCTTTCCCAATATACGGGTGTAGCCCTTGGGTACGACAGTCCGGTATTCATACCAGAAATCGAACAGGTCGCCTACGATAAATATGACCGCTGCATCTCCCCGGATGGATTCGAGGAAGCTGACGATATGTTTTTCCCTTGCCAGGCTGGTGGCATGGTCGGGTGCGCCCAGGTGAAAATCGGAGAGAAAATAGATCTTTTTTCCGGGTGGGATATCCATGTTAATGTCTATCTATCAAAAATAGGTAAACTTCTTTGGGTCCATGCACGCCCACAACAAGCGTTTTTTCTATATCCGCTGTCCTGCTGGGCCCTGTGGCAAAAGTGATCAGGGAAGGCAGCTGTCCCTGGTATTTTTCTTTCAGCGCCACTAGTCCGTCCCTGATGTCGTATACCAACTGGTCGGTGTAGGCGATGCAGATATGTATGGGTGCGTATACGCTGACGGTACGTCCGCTGGGCTGCGCAGCGCTCATAATGATGCTGCCTGTCCTTGCCACCAGCAGCTCACAGGTGGTGACAGCCGCGTCGCAATCCTTTAGCTCCACGGAAGAAAAACCGTCGAAGGAATTATCTTTCAGCAGCGTCTTCAGCTTGTCTTCCCGGCAATATAGCTTCTTCCAGCCGTTGTGCGCTATCAACGCCTTCAGCTGAACTACCAGTTCGCGATGGTCCATACAGAAGATGAACTTTCCCAGCAATTTGGTGAACTGCTCGGCGAATTCAATTTCGGGGTCCTGGGTCGCCGGCTGAAAGACGGAGTGATTGCCTTCGCTTTGTGGAAAAGGAATAGGCGTTGATTGACTCAACGCCTGTCTTATCTTCTTCAGAATATTTTCCTTCGCGGAGGACACTTTCATATCGCTACGCTGTTTATTTAACTTCTTCCGCTGTCGGAGGTGCTATTACCGCGGGCGGTACACCGTTGCTGTCGCCGGGCTGCAGACCTTCGCGGGAATGATCATCGACATCCAGCAACCTCTTTTCTTCGTAAGGACGCTTGCCGATGAGCGCTTCCACATCGCTCTGGAACAGCACTTCCTTGTCCAGGAGCGCCTCTGCCAGGATTTTTACCTCTCTATCCTTGCGAGTGAGCAGGTCCTTTGTGGCATCATACGCTTTGTCGATCAGCTTGCGTACTTCCTCGTCGATCAGGCGGGATGTCTCTTCCGAATACGGCTTGGTGAACGAGTTCTCCTGTTGGGGATCGTAGAAGCTGACATTGCCGACTTTATCATTCATACCATACACCGTGACCATGGAATAAGCGATCTTGGTGATCTGCTGCAGGTCGTTTTGAGCGCCTGTAGAGATCTTTCCGAAATTCAGCTCTTCGCTGGCACGGCCGCCCAGCGTCATACAGATCTGGTCGAAAAGTTGGTCAGTGTTATAAAGATATTGTTCTTTCGGTGTGTACTGTGCGTATCCCAATGCAGCCACTCCCCTGGGAACGATGGTAACCTTCAGCAGCGGATAAGCATGTTCCAGGAACCAGCCGCAGATGGCATGACCGGCCTCGTGATAGGCAATGATCCTCTTCTCGTCGGGAGAGATGATCTTGTTCTTCTTTTCCAATCCCCCGATGACCCTGTCAACGGCATCCTGGAAGTCTTCCATTTCCACCGTTTCCTTCCCTTTACGGGCGGCGATCAGGGCTGCTTCATTACAAACATTGGCGATATCGGCGCCCGCAAAGCCGGGGGTCTGCTCGGCCAGTTTATGAATATCCAGCCTGCTGGATATCTTGATAGGCTTGAGATGGACCTTGAAGATGGCTTCACGGCCTTTCAGATCGGGTTTGTCGATGGATATCTGCCTGTCGAAACGACCGGGACGCAATAAAGCGGTGTCCAGTACGTCGGGACGGTTGGTTGCAGCCAGGACAATGATCCCGCTGTCTCCTCCGAAACCGTCCATTTCCACGAGCAGCTGGTTAAGGGTGCTTTCCCTTTCATCATTGCTCATGATGGCATTCTTACCACGGGCACGTCCGATGGCGTCTATTTCATCGATAAAGATCACGCAAGGCGCTTTCTCCCTGGCCTGTTTGAACAGGTCCCTTACCCGGCTGGCGCCCACACCCACGAATAGCTCCACGAAGTCGGAACCGCTCATGGAAAAGAAAGGCACCTGCGCTTCTCCGGCCATGGCCTTCGCAAGAAGGGTCTTACCCGTTCCCGGAGGGCCTACCAGCAGCGCGCCTTTGGGGATCTTACCACCCAGGGCAGTATATTTCTTGGGATTCTTTAAGAAGTCGACGATCTCCATCACTTCTACCTTCGCCTCATCCAGCCCCGCGACATCGTTAAAGGTAATGGTCACCTTTGTGCCTTTGTCAAAAAGGGTGGCTTTCGATTTACCGATGTTGAAGATCCCGCCCGGTCCACCGCTGCCTGCCTGTCCGCCCATCTTGCGCATGAGCATCACCCATATCAGCACGATGATCAGCAGGGGAAGGAGGAAGTTGAGCAGAGGCCCGAACCATTCGCCCTCCGACTTGGAGTTGATAGGTATTTCGAGCTGGGGGTTCTTGTCAAAAAATTCATGCAGCGTCTTTTCATACTCCTTTACATCCGTCACCTTGAACTCGAACTGGGGGCCTTCCTTATTGACACCGCCCGGCCAGCTATTCTTCAGCAGGCTGCCGTAATAAGGTTTTTGAAGGCTGTCTTTTTTGATATAGACCCGTACTACCTGTTTGTTGGATATAAGATCGAGCTTGGCCACGTCTCCGTTGGCCAGCATGTTCTTCCTGAATTCATATTCTTCCGTAGTATGCGCGTCGGGAGAGAGGCCTCCGAACAGGTTGAAGCCGATCAGCACGGCCGCAATGATCCCCCAGATCCAGTATATACTGAATTTTGGGCCTTTTCTCGAACCGTTGTCGTCATCTCCCCTTGGCCTGAACCGCGGAAAGCCGGATTTATCATTTTGTTTCAAATCGTCTTGTGGCATTTGTATTTGTCCGTGTTGTTTTTGCTAATTATAATATAAAAACTATATGATGAAAATGTTTAAAAAAAACCCACTAAACGGCAAAATATCCTGTTAAATTGTCGGTACCGGGGGCTTTCTCAACGGGAGTGCGGCTCGGCATGCTCTTCCTGGGGTGCGTCGCTCCACATTTCCTCCAGCTTGTAAAAACGCCGGTTTTCCGGCAGCATGACATGGACTACGACGTTGACATAATCGATCAAAACCCATTGTAAGGTCTGTCTACCCTCGTGCTTATAGGGGAGCTCATCGCAGTTGCTCTTCGTAAGTTCTTCTATATGATCTGCAATTGCTTTCACCTGGGTGCTGCTGCCGGCTTCACAGACGACAAAAAAATCAGCAACGGCTTCAGGGATCTTCCGCAAGTCAAGGGAAACAATATTTTCTCCTTTTTTTTCCTGTATGGCTTGTATTATTGTTTTAAAGATTTTCGAATTCCTCGTTAATCTGGCTACACTGTTGCGTTTCCGGGTAGCTAACATTGAAAGCTGTTCCAATAATCAAAACGTTTTTGTGATAAATTATATTTTAAATGTCGGCAAATCAAATTATTGTGACCAGTAGGGTTTAATTTTGCCAGATCGCTGCCGGCACTTTGGCAACCCGTTTTCGCTCATTGTAAAAATAGTGATCTTTTGTCTATCGGGCACTCTTTTATTGAATTACAATCAGTGGATAGCACCAACAACTATGCCATGGCCCAGGCGCATGCTGGAATGGCCTCCCATGGGATTATGTACTTCGCTTATGATCAATGGGCAGGGAAGGGGCAGCGCGGGAAGAGCTGGACCAGCATCCCGGGTGAGAATATCATCGTAAGTACTGTATTAGAGCCTGCTAATCTGCCTGTTACACAACAATTTGCCCTCAGTGCGGCCGTAGCGCTGGCCTGCCATGACCTTTTCAGCCATTATGCAGGCATGTCCGATACAGCTATCAAATGGCCCAATGACCTCTACTGGCGTGACAGAAAGGCAGGGGGTATCCTCATCGAAAACAGCTTCAAAGGCGATCAATGGACTTATGCAGTCGTAGGGACGGGCATCAATATCAATCAGACCCTATTTCCGGAAACAGCCCGCAATCCTGTTTCCCTGAAACAGATAACAGGGCGCACCTTCGACGCTCCTGCCCTGGCGCGGGAGCTGGGAACTTTCCTGGAGCTGCGCTACCAGGAGCTCGTAAAAGGTAATGCCGGCATCCTGCTGGAGGAATACAACCGCCGGTTGTACCGGCGTGAACAGCTCGTCCGGCTCAAAAAGGACCAGGCAGTATTCTCAACGGTAGTAAAAGGAGTAACGCCGGCAGGCGAACTGATCACCCGTGATGTGATAGACAGACGATTCGTCTTTGGAGAGGTCGAATGGATCCTCTAAAGCTCCGCCCACGCTTTCACGATCTCTTCAACATGCTGCTTGCTTCTGGGCTTTAGAAATATCTTACGTATCACGCCCTTTTCATCCACAAGGAACGTAGTGCGGTGAAGCCCCATGTATTTGCGGCCATACAGCTGCTTCTCCCCCCAGACACCGTATTTATCGATGATCTTATGTTCGGGGTCCGCCACCAGGGTAAAGGGAAGATCGTATTTCGCCTCGAACTTCTTATGTTTCTTCTCTTCGTCCGGGCTGATGCCGAGAATGGTAAACCCTTCTTTTTTCAGCAGCGCGTAATTATCCCGCAGGTTGCAGGCCTGCACCGTGCAGGTGGGCGTATCGTCCTCGGGATAGAAGTACAGCACAACTTTTTTGCCTTTTAGATCGGAAAGGGAAACCTTGTTCCCATTCTGATCTTTCCCCGTAAAGACCGGGGCCTTGTCTCCTTCCTGTAAATGGGTCATATCTTATCTTGTAAATCGGTATTGTTTTATAGTGCGGTTGCCGGCCACATCTTCCGCCGTCACGCTCAGCACATGTTTGCCGGCAGGACAATGTCCATCGAATGTATAAATATAATCCAGGTACTTGTCATTGGTAAAACATAGCCAGCGGCCATCCACCTCAGCCCTAAAACTTTTGATCCCGCCCATATCATCCTTTATCCGGAAAGCGATCTTCCGTGCCTTGCTCAATACAGCGCCTTCCCGGATACCGATGGGAGTGATGACAGGTGGCTGGGTATCCCTTACAAGCCGGAATTCCCCAAAGTCCCGGAAACGGCCCGAAGCCCAGTCGCCCAGCCATTCCGGCCGCTGCGCCTCTTTTTTCCCTTTCTCGGTACGCAGCATAACCACCTTTTCTTTCTCAACCGGTATGCTGCCCGCCTCGTCCGCCCCCAGGCGGCCCCGTCCGCCTGCTGACGGAAGCCTGATACGCACCAGCAGCGGCTCCTGCAGCGGTATGATCGTACTGCCGATGGCATAAACGGGAGAGCCCTCCTCCACGGCAGAGTCGACGATGCGGCACCCAATGTGTACCGAGTCATACAGCGCCTTTTCCCCTACATAAAAGGCAACGTCCCCGGCCTCATATCCATCCAGCATTCCCGGATAGAACATTTTGCCGGCCAGTGGGGAACTGGCAACCGTAGTCACAGGAGAAGGCCGATATTGCACCTGGAAATCCAGGACGCTGATATTCCCGTCCGCATCGCTGACCTCGACACGCATGGTATGAACAACACCGTCGCCAAGATCGATGACCCCGTCCGTCGCAGGGCGGGCAGTGAGTCCCCGGATAACATCGGACGGAGCTGTCGCATCAGCTACCGTCCGGTAAATACAGGGAGGCGTTTGCCCCGGCAGCCGGGACAGATGCTGCAACCAGGGACCACCCATCTCTTTTGTCCTGTAATCGATGTGCCCATTGATCTTACGCGTGTCGTTATAGCTGATGCTGTTCATCTGAAACGCTGTCACCAAGCGCCTGTCTTCATATAGTGAAGCCTGGAAGATACCATTGGGATTGGTGGAGCCCGTCTGGTTGTCGAAAGCGGAAATGGCAAAGCTGATATGGGACGCCGTTACGAAAAGCACGCTGTCCCTCAGCCGGAACGATCCGCCCATAGCCCTGATCACGGGCCATATCCGCGGCGTTTGCTCATAAGTGCTCATCGACCTATCATAAACGGCTAATCGAAGGATCACCGGCGCCACATTATCCGGCACCGGCATACCGAATAAAAGAGGATTCAGATTGGTCTCATCGGCGGTGCGGCGGATCTCAAAATGCAGGTGAGGCCCCTGGGAGCCTCCTGTATTTCCGCTGTAAGCTATCAGCTGCCCCTTTTTCACCTGGAAAAGGCCGGCAGGGATGTCGATGGCTGCCTGCCAGGATTCCATTTTATACTGCCAGTTGCTGACATAAGCGGCGAGTGCGGGGAAAAACCTGTTCAGGTGAGCATACAGCGTGGTATATCCGTTGGGATGCCGGATGTAAATGGCCTGGCCAAATCCGGCCGGCTCGATCACCACCCTGGCAACATAGCCATCGGCAGCCGCCATCACAGGTAAGTTTTCCTTCTGCTGCGTGCGGATGTCCAATCCCATATGATAATGGTTGGCGCGGAGCTCGCCAAAATTCGCCGCCAACTTGATGGGTACATCCAGGGGATTTCGGAAATAACCTTGGGGGTAGTACTGGTGGTCCTGCGGAAAAGCCGGAAGAGAGTACGACACACAGAACACTATTAACAAATACTTCATAAACACAAAGGTATCCCAGAACAAGAAAATTAGTCCCAAAATGAACAAAAAAGCCCGGTTCATGTTAAATCCCGGAGAATAACTTTTGCGTATATATACCTGAACTGGCCGGGTATCTGGGTAATAAGGAACTCTCCATCAGTCAAGCTCCATCATCTCTGAAAAATACTACTAAAAGGGAAGGATTTTTTTAAAGTTTGGTACAGCTTTTGGCTAAGAAATATTGTCTTATGATCAGAATACTTTCCACTATATAAAGTGCGCGTCATGAAAGGAGTAAAAAATAAAATGGTAGTCTTCGCAGCCGTCACCGTCGGAGGTGTCATCGGGCTGTTGAAAGGTGAAGAAGCCAAGCAGAAATGGGTTTTCCGGCTGAGAAGCAAGTACGACAATCGTCGCTTGATGGCTGAACGGAAATCTATCGCCCGCAAGGGTGGTGTGCTGCTGGATGACATCGAGCTGGCCTCCTACCACAACAATTGAGTTTAGTTATACCTACCATAATTCGACCCTGTCCCTCGAAGTGGGCAGGGTTTTTTCTTTTCCGCCATGAATTAATACTTTTTTAATAGTTCGACGGGTTACTAAAATTAATCGGGAAAATTTGCCTCACTGCCGTAACTTCGCGCAATTTTATATTTTTTCCAACATGCCCAAAGATTCCTCGATCCGCAGTGTACTTATTATTGGTTCCGGCCCCATTATCATCGGCCAGGCTTGTGAATTTGACTACTCCGGCACCCAGGCCGCCCGCAGTCTGCGGGAAGAAGGGGTCCAGGTCATCCTGATCAACAGCAATCCCGCTACGATCATGACCGACCCCATGATGGCGGATAAGGTATACCTGCTGCCGCTGACAGTAGAAAGCATCGAGCAGATACTGGAAGAGAACAAGATCGACGCCGTACTGCCCACCATGGGCGGCCAGACGGCTCTCAACCTGGCAAAAGAGGCCGAAGACCTGGGTATCTGGGAGAAATACGGGGTCCGGCTCATCGGTGTAGATATCAAAGCCATCGATAAGGCGGAAGACAGGGAAAAATTCCGGCAGTGGATGATCGGGCTGGGCGTACCTGTTGCCACAGCCAAAACGGCCAACTCCTTCCTGGAAGGGAAAGAATTCGCCCAGGAAATAGGCTTTCCGCTGGTGATCCGTCCTTCCTTTACCCTGGGAGGCACGGGCGGCGGTTTTGTACACGGTAAGGAAGACCTCGACGAAGCGTTGAACAGAGGTCTGCAAGCCTCTCCTATCCATGAAGTGCTGGTGGAAAAGGCTGTCCTGGGATGGAAAGAGTTCGAGCTGGAACTCCTGCGGGATGCCAATAACAACGTGGTCATCATCTGTACCGTGGAAAATTTCGACCCCATGGGCGTGCACACCGGCGACTCCATTACCGTGGCGCCAGCCATGACCCTTAGCGATACAGCGTTCCAACTGATGCGGAACACAGCCATCATGATGATGCGCGACCTGGGCAACTTTGCCGGCGGCTGTAATGTCCAGTTTGCGCTTAACCCCAAGACGGAAGAGATCATCGCCATCGAGATCAACCCAAGGGTAAGCCGCTCATCAGCCCTTGCCTCCAAGGCGACAGGCTATCCCATCGCCAAGATCGCAGCCAAGCTCGCCATCGGATTTACCCTGGACGAGCTGAAAAACCAGATCACAGGCACCACTTCCGCCTATTTCGAACCGGTGCAGGACTATGTCATCGTAAAGATACCCCGCTGGAACTTCGACAAATTCAAAGGCGCCAACGATACACTGGGCCTGCAGATGAAAAGCGTGGGAGAAGTGATGGCCATCGGCCGCAGTTTTACGGAAGCCGTACAGAAGGCCTGCCAAAGCCTGGAAAATAACGCCGTCGGACTGGGCTACTATGGAAAAAGCCTTATGCATGCCGAAGAACTGCTGGAATATATCAAGACCCCGAAATGGGACAGGATCTTCCGCATCAAGGACGCACTGATGGCCGGTATTTCGGTAGGCACCATCTCCAAAGCCACCAATGGCATCGACCGCTGGTTCCTCTACGAGATCCAAAAGATCTGCAACATGGAGAAGGAACTTGTCAATTATAAAATAGATTCCCTCCCCCTGGAATTGCTGCAGTCCGCCAAACGGCTGGGCTTTAGCGACGACCAGATCGTCCGGATCATGAACTCCGGTACGGAAGAACAGCTCTACGAAAAAAGAAAGGCCGCCGGTATTACCCGTGTTTACAAGATGGTAGACACCTGCTCGGCGGAATTCGAAGCAAAGACCCCGTATTTCTACTCTACTTTCGAAGGGGGACAATCCAACGAAAGCAAGGCCAGCGACAGGAAGAAGATCGTCGTACTGGGCTCAGGTCCCAACCGCATCGGCCAGGGCATTGAGTTCGACTATTGCTGCGTGCATGGACTGCTGGCCATCAAAGAATGCGGCTACGAAGCCATCATGGTGAACTGTAATCCCGAGACTGTCTCCACCGACTTTGATATAGCCGATAAGCTCTATTTCGAACCCGTATACTGGGAACATCTCTGGGAGATCATCGAGCATGAAAAACCCGACGGGGTCATCGTTCAGCTGGGCGGCCAGACGGCTCTCAAGCTGGCGGAACGGCTGGATAAAAAAGGCATCCCGATCATCGGGACTTCCTTCGACAGCATGGATATCGCAGAGGACAGAGGCCGCTTCAGCGATATGCTGAAAGAGCTGAACATCCCTTACCCTGACTATGGAACAGCATACAATGTCGATGAGGCTATACAAGTGGCCAATCGGGTAGGCTATCCCGTGCTGGTGCGTCCAAGCTACGTATTGGGCGGACAGCGCATGCGCATCGTCATCAATGACGAGGAAGTGGAAAAAGCCGTGGTCAGCCTGTTGAAACATATTCCGGGGAACAAGATCCTCGTCGATCACTTCCTCGACCGTTGCCAGGAAGCTGAAGTGGACGCCATCTTTGACGGAGAGAACTTCCATGTAATGGGCGTGATGGAGCACATCGAGCCGGCAGGGATCCACAGCGGCGACAGTAATGCCGTATTGCCCGCCTTCAACCTCAGTCCGCTGGAGGTTACCACCATGGAATATTATTCGGAAAAGATCGCCCGCGCCCTCAGGATCAAAGGACTTATCAATATCCAGTTCGCCATCAAGGACGGAAAGGTATTCGTGATCGAGGCCAATCCCCGCGCATCCCGGACGACACCTTTTATCGCCAAGGCTTACCAGATCCCTTACCTGAATATCGCTACCAAGATCATGATCGGGCAGCAAAAGCTCACCGACTTTACATTCGAGAAAAAACTAAAGGGTTTTGCTATCAAAGAACCCGTTTTCAGCTTTAATAAATTCCCCGGTGTGAACAAGGAACTGGGCCCCGAAATGAAGTCTACGGGCGAGGCCATCCGCTTCGTCAAAGACCTGCGGGATCCCTACTTCCGGCAACTGTACAAGGACAGAAGCATGTACTTGAGCAAATAGGGGAGCCATATGATTTACCTGGGACGATTGCCGGTGAAGAAATTTTTTCCCCGTTCGGGAATCCAACAACTCTAGCAAGGAATTTGCAGTACAGGATGAGCTAAAAAGCCAAAGAACTTATGAAAAAACTCCTCATTGTCGCCCTTTCCCTGAGTTATCTGACCTCTGCCATGGGCCAGCTGAAAGCCAAGGTAAAATGCCCCGATCTTTCTATCGATGTCCTCAACGGTACGGTGAACAATCAGAAACCCAGCTATGGCTGGGCGGAGATAAAAGCGAATATTCCGTGCTTTACCAGCGCGGTAGATGCGGAATCGCCGCAAGCCAAATGCGGCGCCGCTATATTCTACAAAGACAAGGACGTAGCCATCTATACCAGCATCAACAGACACTATATAGAAGTAGGTCCGAAGTTCGTGGGCAAATGCAGTATCCCCATTCTTGGCACCCAAAGAGGCAGTCTCTTCAGGACCTTCGGCAATCCCAAGATCAAGGATGACCTGTGGGAGGCCTACGATACGCAATACGGTACACTGATACTTCACTACAATGTCGCCGGCGCGGCGGGAAAGGTCATAAAATTCCAGATGAGCACGGAAAGCTCAGAGACGATACAGCTCTGCGAATAGCAGCCGTTTACAACGCATCACCTCTTCTGATCCATGATCTCATCAACGGAAATGCCAGGTGGAACCAGCTGGTATAAGCTTCCGGATGGATGATCATATCAGCCTTGACATCTGCAATAGAAAGAAATTTGTATTCGCTGACCTCTTCAGGATTGAGATGAACCCCGTCATCGTAGTAGCCGACGAATACATGATCGTATTCGTGCTCGGTAAGACCGTTGTCGAACGCCGACCTATAAGTGAAATCGAAGACTTTCTTTAATTCCGTAGAGAAGCCTAATTCTTCCGCCAGGCGGCGCCTGGCCGCCTGGCAGGTGTCCTCTCCCGGACGGGGGTGACTACAGCAGGCATTAGTCCAAAGCCCACCACTGTGATACTTTGTCACCGACCTCCGCTGCAAAAGCATTTCCCCTTTCGAGTTAAAGATAAAAACGCTAAAAGCCCTATGCAGAAGGGCTTTGCGATGAGCTTCCATCTTTTCCATTACGCCCAGGGGTTTATCGAACTCGTTGACCAGGATCACTTCCTCCAGCATTATATCAGGAGTTAGCATTAAGATTAGAATCGCTGGATCTGCGACTTCAATAATTTACGGGCAAAGTGGATGCGGCTCTTGATGGTACCCAGCGGTTCCTGTAACATATCAGCGATCTCATGATATTTAAAACCATCGAAATACAGGAGGAAAGGATTACGGAAGATCTCAGGCAGTTTGTGAATGGCGGCCTGGATATCCTTTACCCTCAGGTTGCTTTCCACGGTCCCCGGCACCGCCAGCTGGGCGGAGTTCAACAGGAAATCGTTGGGTGTACTGTCAAAAATAGTGTTCTGCTTGGCTTTACGGCGGTAGTTGTTGATAAAGATATTCCGCATGATCGTATATAGCCAGGCCTTTATATTGGTGCCGACGTTATATTTGTCCTTGTTTGCTAAAGCCCGGAATAAGGTCTCCTGGAAAAGGTCCTTGGCCGCCTCGGAATCACGGGTAAGCGTGATGGCGAAGGGTTTCAAAAACTCCGCGTTATTAACCAAAAGTTGGTTGAATTCTACAGTGGCCATGATTAAAAATATTGTTTAATGAACTTGACTCCAAAGTTAAACACAAAAGAAATGCGGGACAAAAATTCGTGTTCAATGGTTAGTTAAAAATGCAATCCACTCATAATCAGCTATTTGTTTTTTCACTACCCCCGGACCCGCGGTTCCTCAAAAAATAACTTTATGCAAAAACGAGGCCCTATCAGTCAGACTGCCAGTTAAGGAAAAAGACTGCCAAATAGGAAGAAAAACATAGACGGATAGTTGAAAAACGCTGACAGAGCTGCAGGGTATATGACGTCCTGAAGGTCAGAGAGTAGCGATAAATTCGAGGACTTCAGGCAGCGTTCTTTTAAAGCTCACGCCGGAAGGTATCTTACGCTGATGGACCTGTGCCAGCTGACCGGAGATCACCAGGGGAATATCGGGTATCCGCTGGTTTATCTGAGCAAGGAATTTCTCGAAATTAAAGTCGCCGGTAACGCCGGTGAGATGCGTGTACAGACAATCCGGTCTTTTGAATTTGCTGACAAATTCCAGGTCTTTCAGCGGCATATCGGCTCCCAGGTAAAGCACTTTTACGCCATGGCTGCACAGCAGATAATGCACATACAGCAATCCCAGCTCATGGTGCTCGCCTTCCGGAAGAAAAAGCAGGACGGTCCTGGGCACCTGCCGGAAAGACACAGCCCCTTCTATTCCCACGATCAGCTTCTGGCGGATGATGTTGGACACAAGATGCTCCTGCGCAGGATGGATATGATTGGTGAGCCAGAGGATACCGATGCGGTAAAGGAAAGGAAAGATTATCTGTGAGATCGCACGGTCGATACCATAGGTCAGCACATAATTATCCAGCTCACGCTCGAATGAAACGATGTCCAGGTCGATCATATGGGCGATCAGCTCATTGACCAGTCTTTCCTGGCGGGCTTCCGTATCGGAAAGAGAATATATCCTGTTTTTCAGCTCCTGCTCGCTCATTTTGTCGATGTGCGAGATCTTATAACCATATTTGTTCAGAAGGGATATATTGAGCACTGTCTTCAGCTCCTGGCTGCAGTAATAGCGTATATTCGTCTCCGTGCGGCAGGGCTTCAGGAAATTATACCGCTGCTCCCATATGCGAATGGTATGGGCCTTTATCCCGGATAGATTTTCCAGATCCTTAATGGTGAAGACGTTCATACACTCCTAGGAACAAGGAAACCCGCATCCTTGTTTAAGTTTTGGAAGGCAATATATGAACTTTTTAGAAGAGAAAAACACAACCCGGTGAGAGTCAAAGGGTCGTATTTTGAATCAGACCGGTATCGAGGAGTTTTTTCACCGTGTCGGCAATGCGGGAGCTGCGGAGATTTTCGAGGTGTTTTTGATGGTGGAGGTCGGTACCCAGGAGATCGATGTACTTCTTTCTGATGAGGTATTGAGCCAGCTCCTTGGCGCCTTTTCCATAGTATCCCTTGATAGAAAGCAAGTTAAGCTGGAAAAGGCAACCGGCGTCCTTCAGTTGCTCATACCAGCCTTTGTTGGCGCCAAAATACAGGTAACGTTCCGGATGAGCCAGCACAGGCTGATAACCCTTCAATTGCACCTGGAACAGGATCTCCTTCAGATTGATGGCAGGGACAGCAAAAGACAGTTCGACAAGCACCATCTTATCCTTCAGTGTCAGCAAAGGCTGATTGGTTTCCAGCAAGGTGATGAAATGATCGTCCATCAGGTATTCGGCCGCGGCACGGAACGCTACCCCGATATCCTGCTTTTTCAGCTCTGCCCGCACAGCCTCATATCCACCTCCGATAGTGACAGGCGTATTGGGGTAATAATCCACCAGGACATGCGGAGTAGTGATCAGCTTACGATAGCCGAGATCGATAAGTCCCCGTATCAGTTGGAGAGCGTCATCCATGTCCCTGGCCCCGTCGTCGATGCCCGGAATGAGATGGGAATGCATGTCACACCCTATCCCACTGAGATCAACGACATCGGAACCGGATCTTTTAAAAAATGTAAACACGAGTCATACACTGTTAAGGATTGTCTTTCTTAAAGTCTTCATACACCTTTCGGATACCTTCCTCCAGGCTGATGGAAGCCTTCCATCCTAATTTATGCAATTTGGTCACATCCATTAGTTTGCGGGGCGTGCCATCCGGCTTGGAAAGATCATGGTTTATCTCTCCTTCATATCCTACGGTCTTTTTGATGAGCAGCGCCAGCTCGCCGATCTCCAGATCCTCACCCGTACCGATATTTACAAAGCCCGGCTCATTGTATTGCTGCATCAGGAAAAAGCAGGCGTCCGCCAGATCGTCGGCATGCAGGAATTCCCGGCGGGGTTTGCCGGTACCCCAGAGTGTCACCGAAGGTTCGCCCTTCTTCTTTGCTTCATGGAATTTCCTGATCAGCGCCGGCAGGACATGGGAATTGTTCAGATCATAATTGTCATTGGGCCCATAGAGATTGGTAGGCATGACGGAGATAAAATTACACCCGTACTGCGAACGGTAGGCATCGGCCATCTTGATCCCTGCAATTTTTGCGATGGCATAAGGCTCGTTGGTGGGCTCCAGCTCCCCTGTAAGCAGGGCATCTTCCTTCAACGGCTGGGGCGCCAGCTTGGGATAGATACAGGACGAACCCAGGAACATCAGCTTCTGTACCCCGGACCGGTAGGCCGCATCGATGATATTGTTCTGGATCATGAGATTATCGTACAGGAACTCGGCCCGGTAAGTATTGTTGGCCAGGATACCTCCTACTTTTGCGGCTGCCAGAAAAACATGGTCCGGCCGCTCCTGCTCAAAAAAAGCGTGCACGGCCGCCTGGTTGCGCAGGTCCAGCTCTTTGGATGTTTTTTGTATCAGGCTGGTAAATCCTTCCTTCTTTAATTTTCGCGTAATGGCCGAGCCAACCATTCCCCGGTGGCCGGCCACATAGATCTTGTCGTTCTTTTGCATCGTCTGAGTATAGCTATTCGTATTGATTCTTGATATGAAAACCTGAGTCCTTGAGGATCTTTTCCTTCCGGAAAAGCTGTACGTCGGCATTGACCATCTCCTTCACCAGCATGGCCAGATCATATTTCGGCGTCCATCCCAGTTTCTGCTGGGCCTTGGTGGGATCCCCTATCAGCAGGTCTACTTCAGTAGGACGATAGTAACGGGCATCCACGGCTACTACTTCCTTACCCACTTCCACGATAAAATCGGGGTTGGTGCTGGCCACGACAATACCGACCTCTTTTTCCTCCTTGCCTTTGAACTCCACTTCCACCCCTACCTCTGCAAAAGCCATCCGTACGAACTCCCGCACGGGTGTGGTGACACCGGTGGCAATGACAAAATCCTCGGGTTCCGGCTGCTGAAGTATACGCCACATGGCTTCCACGTAATCTTTCGCATGGCCCCAGTCGCGTCGGGCATTCAGGTTACCCAAATAGATCTTATCCTGCAATCCCAGCGCAATCTTCGCTACCCCACGCGTGATCTTACGCGTCACGAAGGTTTCGCCTCTCAAAGGAGATTCATGGTTGAAAAGAATGCCGTTACAGGCATACATCTTATACGCTTCCCTGTAGTTCACCGTGATCCAGTAACCATACAATTTAGCCACCGCATAGGGACTCCGTGGATAAAAAGGCGTGGTCTCACTTTGGGGGACAGCCTGTACAAGCCCGTATAGCTCCGAAGTGGAAGCCTGGTAAACCCTGGTCTTTTTTATAAGACCCAGCAACCTTACTGCCTCAAGAATACGGAGTGTGCCGATGCCATCGGCATTGGCCGTATATTCCGGGGTTTCGAAGCTGACATGGACATGGCTCATAGCTGCCAGATTGTAAATTTCATCCGGCTGTGTTTCCTGGATGATCCTGATCAGATTGGTACTGTCCGTCAAGTCGCCATAATGAAGATGATAATGCACATTGGCTTCATGAGGGTCCTGGTAAAGATGATCGATCCTGTCCGTGTTGAAGAGGGATGACCGCCTCTTGATGCCATGCACGATATACCCTTTTTTAAGGAGTAATTCACTTAAATAAGCACCGTCCTGTCCTGTAACACCTGTTATTAATGCGACTTTTGCCATAACGCTATTTAATTATATATTGATGAATCTTTCTAAGGGGTTTTATGTACAAAGTAAAAAAATATGGTTCTAATTCATTCAATTTCCAGGCCAATCTGTCCTCTTTATTTGCTCTTAATCTATTTCCCAGCGAAGCATTGCTTATTCCTCCCGCGCGCATCTTGACAATCACCCGGGGAATATAGTGGGCAGTAAACTCATGCTTAAGTAATACCCTGAGCATCAACTCATAGTCCGCGGCCGACCGGAGGCTGAGGTTAAAGAGCCCCGCCTGCTCATAAACCTGTTTCCTCACAAAAAAAGTAGGATGAGGGGGCATCCAGCCATAATAAAAGTTCTTTTTGCGATAGGGACCCGAATTCCAGGTGCGTAACACTTTCCCGGGGTTGTCCGCATGCACATATTGCAGATCCGCATACACGGTCATCACTTCAGGATCGAGAAAAGCTTCCGCAACATGTGACAGCACCTGGGGGTCCGTATACATATCATCGGAATTCAGGATACCTACTACGTCGCCTGTGGCCATACTGATGCCCTTGTTCATCGCATCGTAGATCCCCTTGTCTTTTTCGGAGATGATCTTGGCCACATGGGGAAATTGCGCAACAATTTCCAGGGTTCTGTCCGTAGACCTGCCATCCACTATAATATGCTCGATATCCGCGTATTCCTGCTGACGGATACACGCAAGCGTATCCTTCACCGTAGCGGCGCTGTTATAAGTAGCTGTAATGACGGATATCTTCATCTGGTAAACCCAAGAATAATAGCAAGTATTGAAAGTAATATGGCCAGCCAGCTCAACCATTGAGATCCTCCCCCACGGCTTCCGGTGGTCACTGGCTGCATGGAAAGCGCAGGCGCCTGCTCTGTCTTTGCAGGCACCGCCACAGCCGCGGCAAAGCCTCCGGCATGCGAAATGGACAGGTGAAATCCGGGATATAAAGGCCGTCCTTCCGGATCATGCGTCACACCAATGGTATTGAATGACCTGGTGCGCTGTCTCCCATCAGCTTTGACAATAGCTTCCTTGGCGCAAAACAGCCCGGCAAAAGAAGCATAGGGGTCAGGTTGCAGGATACAGTAAGCTATTTCAGAAGATGTGAAATTCATGGTATAAAAATCGTCCTTCCTGAAATCATGCGTGCGGGGAAGTGCGGTCAGATCCTCGATGTCGATACCGATCCCGCCGGAAGAAGAGATGCCGGACATATCTATGGAAGGCGCCACCGGCAACATACCGGGAACTTCACCAGCCGCATTATTCCCGGCTTTATGGTTTCCCACCAGGTCAGAAAAGGTCTTTATAGCCGAATAGTTTTCCACCACAACCCCTTCTTCTGCCAGCCGGGCGTACATGCGGTGCAGCAGTATAGAGCTTTTCACCGCCTGGCGGTCCACGGACGTTGCCGGGCCGATATCCCCTACAGGCACTTTTATAAATGCAGATACGATCTCTTTTATCTTTTCCTCCATCAGAATCCTTTTAGACAGCTCTGGCAAATATATCCATCTTTTCCTTCCGGTGTTATACAGCGGGCAAAGCCAACCCCGGAAAGATCTTCTCCCAGGGTTTTCAGGCATTTAAAACAGGTAACACCCCCCAGCGCAGCCTGGGTATCGGTGGCCCGGTAGGATTCCAGCCTGTCTTTCAGTTCTTTCAGGAATTGGGCCGCCAGCTTGCCTTCTGTAACACGGTGATCAAAAGTAAGGCTCAACGTGCAACGCTGCAGCTTGTCATCGATGGCAGATACCCCCAGGATGGAGCTGTTCATTTTATTTACCAGCGGACGGAAAAAAGCCACCCCTTCCGAAGAAAGATCGGTGATGGTGAACGTGATATCCGTCAGTTCGTCTATCTGCAGCGTATCATCCAGGTAGCTGCCCGACAACCGGAGGATCTCCGATTCGACGGCCTGAATAGTCATCCGTCCTGCCCCGGCAATCTTCAATACTTTAAGCCCTTTGTCGATGTCAATGGCAAAACCAGGATTGACATCCCTGTAACGCGCAATAGCATCGCCCGTAAAATAAGCGTTCAACAGGGGATAATCCGCCAGCAGTCTTGCAGATTCATATAAGATCACAGGCAAAAGAGAGTTCCTGAGATGCTTAAGCCCGTGGTTGATATGCGTGAAGATACCATCCGTATCGACAAAAGTATTGATCGTGCTGGTCAGACCCGTGGATTGTACATCTCCAAGGTATTCGATCTCTCTTTTTTTTGCAGAGCTGAGCCTGTCCACTATGACTTTTTGGGGGTCCGCCGGGAGTGCCGCGCGGGCCGGGACATTTTTTGGCGGAACATTCTTGACCGCCTCGGCAGCGGGAGCGCCGGTCCCGGATGCAGGCTGTAAAAGCTCCCGCACATCCTTTGCCGTGACAAAGTCCCTGCCTGCAAAAGCAGACGGAGCGATGCCCGCCTCCGTCATCAGCCGGGTGGCTTCACGGGAGAACAAGGTCTCTCCCTCCCAGTCGGAAGACCCTTGCCGGGCCGGTAACGCAAAATCCCGGGCAGCAACTACCACATTAAGGGACGCCGGGCCGGTGACGGAGCTGGTCTTCCTTGCTGCCTCAGCCGCCTCGCTGTATATCCTGGCCACCACCGTATTTACTTCATAATCATGATCAGCCTCGCACAAATATTGAATAAAGCCATCCGAGGCGGCCTCTACATCATAAGTAGTCTTGGATGTCTCGAATACCATTATAGTGTCGCCCTTCTTCACCTGGCTGCCACCGGCGAAATTTATTTCCACCACGGTAAGACTGGTGTCATTGACGGCGAGAAGAGGCACCTGTATTTCCTGTAATAATGCCATTACTGAAAGCTTGCTTTTATTTCGTCCAGGACCCTGTTGCTGTCGGGCAGCATAATATTTTCCAGGGATTTTACGGAAGGTATCGGTACTGGATGGGCTGCTATTCTTCTGGTACGTATCTTATGTGGTACTATCTCGGTCACCGCAGCGATCAGCTCGCTGCCGATGCCGGCAAAACCGGAGCCTTCTTCCACCACCAGCAGGTTGCCCGTGCGGGAGGCCGACGCCGCCACCAGGTCCACCGGCAAATGCGAGATCAGCGAAGGGACGATCAGCTCAGGCTTCTGGTCCGCTTCGGTAAACACCTGCTCCAGCATACCCGCCACCATATCCGCCATCCCGCCATAAGCTACAATGGTGAGGGTAGGTACAGATCTCACCGGACGTATACGTACAACAGGAAAAGCATCCCCGTTGTATTCATATGTAAAGTTTCTCAGCTGATGCTGCGCAATTTTTTTCCCGTAATCGGTCTTATTTTCTATCACGATGACTGGATGCCGCTCTTCATATATACCGCGATAAATACAGCCTGGGTCCAAAAGTGTATTTAACGCCACTGTCTTTACATTATCGATGCCCACCAGGAACTTGTCGAGGGTCTGGGAATGAGTAGGTCCATAGCCTCTCCGTCCTCCCATGGGGGTCCTTATTACCACCGGACAATTCACCTTCTTATTGAACATATGGTGGAATTTGGAGGCATGATTGACTATCTGATCGAATGCCAGCGTCATGAAATCCCCGAACATGATCTCTGCAAAAGGTTTAAAACCGTTGAGGGCGAGACCATTCGAGATACCTGTAAGGGCCGCTTCGGAGATGGGGGTGGAAAAGACCCTTTCAGGACGGAGAAAGGACAGCTCTTTTGCGACCTTAAAAGCGCCGCCATAGGGAGAAAGTACATCCTCTCCAAGGAATACCATTTTTTCATCCGCCACTATCTTTTCCCGGAAAAAAGCATTGAGCAGCTCCACCTGCCTCTTATTGATCGCCTCCAGCGGCGTCCATGTATCTCCTGTAGTATGTTCTTCCTGCCGGTGATATTGCTCCGGAGAAAGCTCTTCTTCCAGCAGGATCTCATCCACCAGGGAGTCTACTTCCTGGTCGACGGCCTCCTTGTACTTTTGATAATACGCAGGGGATTCGTTCTGGAAAATATGAAGAAAGTCCTTTTCGGCATAACCCGCCACTTCCGCGGGGTCACGATCATCGTCTCCTTTGGAATGAGCGTTCAGCCTGTAAGTCTCTACGAGGAAAAAACAAGGTTTCGTTTCGCTGCGCACATAATCGATGGCCTGTTGCGCTTTGTGCATCAGCTCCTCCGGTGAAGAAGTTTCGCCCTGGCCTGTGCGAATGCCAAAAGCCCTGGCCCTGGAAAGGATGTCTCCCGCCAGATTGATATGTTGGGGTGTAGACTGGGCGTAAAAATTATTTTCACAGACAATGAGCAGGGGTATCTCCCATTTGGAGATGATATTCATCGTCTCGTACAGGGCTCCTTCGCCAAGCGTGCCGTCCCCGATGAAGACCACGCCGATAGCGCCGTTTTTTTTTAATTTATTACCAAGGGCATATCCGGCTGCCACCGGCACTATGCCTCCCTGTATGCCGTTGGAGAAAAAATTATTATGACATAAATGCTGGCTGCTGCCGATGCCGCCGCAAGTCCCCGAAGCTTTTCCCAGGAGCTCGGCAAGCAACCCCCGCACATCACCTGTGAATGCCATGTAATGGCCGTGACAGCGATGATTGGAAAAAATGAAATCCATCTTTTTCAGCTGCCCTGCAAAGGCAACGGCGGAAAACTCCTGTCCAACGCAGGTATGAACTGTGCCATTTAGCTTACCCTGGGAGAACAGCTCCAAAAACTTTTCCTCTACTTTCCGGATCCTGAGCGCCTCCTTGATGATCCGGTGATTGATTATCGACTTGCTGCTAAGCATATCTGTTCTTTAGACGATGTAGATACGACTGCTGACCATTGTTTAAGCGTAGAAAATAGTTTTCGTAGTGTTTATAGGATAAAGATGCCAGTACTATAGCTCCTCCCATCAGCAAAATATGGTACAGCGGCATCAGTACCAGGAAGTGACCGGTCTTCTCGATATGGAATTTCATCATCGTGAATCGCAGTCCGTAATCCACCAGCATGTGACACATATACAAGCCATAGGAAATGGTGCCCAGGTATACCAGCGGTCTCCTTTCCAGGTTGACCACCGGCCGCTCCAAAAGATTGGAATTGATGATCAGCAGACCATAAAAACCACACATGCAAAAATGCAACAGCAGCCCGTCATTTGATGCGAAACCTATAAAATAATAGAGTACGATGACGGCAATGACCAGCCATTGCACCACCCGGCTCGAAAAAACAGACCGTTTATAACGGTCTCCCAACTTATACTGTATCAAGCCAAACCCCGCCCCTGTCGCCATAGCATAGAATTTCTGTGTTTTTAAAAAAGCCAGGGTTGTCTCCGAGAACCGAATATTCCCATATATCACAACGTAATACCAGGCGTACGAAATTACAATAAAGCCGCCGATCAGGTAGGGTAGTTGGTGACGAAATTTTTTAATAATGGGCGCCCAGAAAAGGTAAAATTGCTCTTCCACGCCAATGGTCCTCAAAGGGAATAAAAGACCGGTAGTGTACATGGATGTCGCCAGGTTTGGCAGAAAACAGAAGAACAGGACCAATCCTTTCCATATGGGGAAATCAAAAAATTGCTGTCCCGTCATCTTCGGATATACAACCCCCAGGAAGCCAAAACCAAGGACCACGATGAGGAAATACAAAGGCCAGATACGAAAGACCCGGCGCATGTAAAAACTTCTGATCGAAACAGTTCCCGTACGATCCAGCTCTCCCTGTAACAGGTAGGTGATCAGGAATCCCGAAAGAACATAAAAGAATTCCACGGCGTCCCCACCCCTGTTAAAAAGGGTCATATTTGAGAATTTATCGAATCCAAGTTTTGTTATCGATTCCTGCCCATGGCTGATTATGACAAAAGCAGCGGCTAAGAACCTTAAGGAGTTAAGGCCTTTCAAATAAACTTTATTCATTATTAGGATATTGGACTACACTATGACCCGCTGTAACACGGGTACTGCCGGATTCCCTTTATAGATCGTGTAGGGGTCCAATTCTTTTTCCGCCACCGAGCTTATCCCCAGGATGCTATGCGTCCTGCAGATAACTCCTCCATATACTACCGCTCTTGCTCCGATCCATACTCCATCCTCAAGGACAATAGGATAGGACAGGAAATCAAAACTGGTCTTACTATGATCATGGGTTCCGGTAAGCAGCAAGCTTCCCTGCGAAAGAGTAACATTGCTGCCAATTATCACATCTGATAAATTGTCGATCCATACTTCTTCCCCGATCCAGGAATGGTCACCTATCTTCAGCTTCCAGGGGAATTTTATATTCACGGCCGGCTTGATCACCACACCACTACCCAACTCAGCCCCAAACCACCTCAGCAAACGCACTTTCAGCCCCGAAAAAATATTAAACGAACTTTTAAAAAAAATAATATTTACAAAATACCAAATAACCTGTTTCCCACGGGATGCACCGATGTCAATGGTGGTCCTGTAGGATGCATTGTCGACTTGCCGGCGTGGAATGTCTTTCATCCTGTATTTCAACGATAAAACAACAAAAACATTGTCCTTTCCGGACAAATTAACTTACCGCCTGCCTTCACCGGAACAGGCTGAGGTATTGACCCCGGAGCTCCGGATTTTCTATGAATTGATGGGCATATTCCCAGGCGGCGGCGGCCCATTCGTCAAACCGGGCCTGATCCCAGGCAGCCGCTTCTTCCACTGCCCGGGTAAAAGTGGCGGGATCATTCAGCGGCAGGTCCCACCCCGCTTTCATCGTGCGAAGCTTCAGCCAGGGTGTCTGATCACTGATCACCACCGGCCTGCCGGCCAGAAAAGCCTCGAAAATAGAATGCCCAAAGTTCTCGCCCATTGTAGGAAGGATATAGACATGGTGCTCCTGCAGGATGGCCATCAGCTCGTCATTCCTTTTGGGTCCTTTATACCTCACTTTTATATTGGATCCCAGCTGGCCCATCTTCCGCTGGCATTCTTCCCAGTATTCCTTATCCTCCACAGGCCCTATTACGCTCAACTCCACCCGGGCTTTTACGTGCTCCAGGGCCCGTAAAAGAAATAGCAGGTTCTTGATGGGAACAATGCGGGCAATAAAAACACATTTTATGCTGCCAGGCTCTTTCGGACAGCTCAGGAAGCCCGGCTGGTTCGAGTTAGGCAGGTTGTCGGCGATCTGTATGCCGCTGCCGGGAAAAAATCGCAGTATCGCAGTCTTTTCCCGCTCGTTGGTAGCATGAAAGAGGATCTTTCTGTGTATTCCCATGATCCGGAAGATCTTTAAAAAGGGGGTCTTTTTCCAGGATTTGACCGAAAGGGCGCTGTCATATAACGCCCCCCTTGGACAAAGCACGATGCTGCTCTTTAACACCCCCCGGTATTTCAACCACAGCGGATAGAGGACGAAGAGGGGAGAGAACAAATGATTGAGATATACATACTCGGCGTTCAGGGCCATCTTTTCTTTCTTCAGACTGGCGATGCTGAGCGTCGATCGTTGCAGGTACTTGACCTTAAAGCCGGGGTGCAGGTTGCTGATCCACTGTCCGGTGGGAATGCCCGGATAGGGTGCTGATTCTCCGTGATCGGTGTCCGTGGTCAGTACGTAGATGTCATACAGGTCCTTTAACGAATAGGCAAAATTCACACAGGATTGTATCGGTCCCCCGGCTTTATAGCCAGGAGCGAACCAATCTACCAGTACAAGGATCTTTTTCTTTTCCATGATCAATTTGAAGTAAAGGAAACCCCTTTCCCCCTGGACCCGACAATGCTGACCCTGGAGATCCGTATATTACTGATCCCGGGCATAAGGTTCCCGAAAGATAAAGGTTCGCTTGCCTGGTCAATTGCGGTCTCCGCGTTCAGGAAGGCATTGGCATCCTGAACATTCTGCAGCTGGTCCCCGATGGTAGCCACATTCTTGCAACCTGGGTTCGATGCATTAAAACACTGGGTAGTCAAACCCAAAAAGGCTCCTTTATAATTTGCGCCCTTTCGCAGAAAATATAGCGCATCCATTTTATGATAAAAATTGATATTCCAGACCAGCAGGCTCAAATTAGGATTATCTGCCTGAGGCGCCAGGGCCCCCTGGACATACATGTTCATCAAAGAGATGTGTCCATCAAACCTTCCTATTCTTATCACCGGACTGCTATCGGCGCGATTCGGCGCGATCATGGCCCCATCTATGCAGACCGTTCCCGACCCCTGCAGGTCCAGGGGTAACCTGGACTCTCCTTCCCACCAGCAGTCTTTGGCAACAAATCTCCCATTTTGCTGAACGGACAAGCGGGCAAACTGACCGCCATAGCAGCAAACCCTTGCCGTCCCTTTTCCATTCCGCAAAAGCGGTCCTCCCGCTATATAATTTCCATCCATGAAAAAGGAGTTCTCTTTTTGAACATACAGGTAGTTCATCGACTCTACGGAAAGGGAAGTATCGGCATGGGAATAGATCTGATCCAGATGTGCCTGCGCGCCGGGCTGATCGATGCCCTCAAAAAGGATCGCAGGCAACTGATGATTATCTCCGTCCTTTCCGATCTGCAAGTCGCGGATCTCTATATAGCTGGGGCCCTTTACCAGGATGATCGCTTTACCTGAAAGGCCACCTTCCTTTTGGAGGATGACCGACGCATACAACAGACCATCCCCTGCCAGCTGCATGTCCGCACCGGCGGGGACCACCAACGGCTTGTCAAGAATATAGGTCCCCATCCCGAAATGCACGACAGGCCGCTGCCCCTTCAGCCGGGCCGCCTGGTTAATGATCTCCTGGATGACATCGGAGCCGGCTGACGTAGGTACTTCCAGCACTTTTCGCCTCACTTTGGGTGGCGTCGCCTCCAGCGTCTTCAGGAACTGCGCTGCATCCGGCTTTACTATAGCCTGTTTGTCACCAAAAGAATACAACTTTTTTACTGGTACGGTCATTTCGACGGGATTCTTATACCCGTATGTGTTATTAAGAGATAATGCCTCATACACGCCGGGCGCCCAGCTTGTCATATACAGAACATTCTTCACAGACGTATCCGACGCACGCGTGAACTTATTTCCCATTAGTGAGATCTTCCCAAGATGGTAATACACGATGGGCAGTACGAGCGGATTAATGACCGTATTATCCTGGAAGATCCTTTTAAACGGATTGGAGCCGACAGTCTCGTCGGCGGAAAACATCCTGCTATTCTCCGAATAACAGCCCCGGACAGAATTGTAATATCCATGCGTATTATGCAGGTCGGCGACTTTCGATCCCGAAAAAAAGCACCGGTATAAATGATATCCTCCATAAGAACAATGCACACCCGACGCACATTCGATGAACCGGCAATCCCAGATCCAGTAATCCAGCGCATTATATCCCCCGATCTCGATACCGGATTCTGTACAACCCTGGAAAACACATCTCCTGATGGCGATCTCCGAATCATTGTAGCTGGTGCCCGCTCCATTATAGGTCCCGCCGCTGATACCGAACTTAAACCCGCCAATAAAAATATTATCCGACAGTTCGATGTTCAACGTTGCAAAACTCTTGGACTTTGCATCGTCCCATCTGTCTTTCCAGTGGACCCCGATCGCTTCCATACCTGTCCGCTTATTGGCGTCCCAGGTCAGCCGGGACACTTTAAAATAAGCCGAACCATTGGACCAGAATATCGTATCCTTGTCCCGGCCGATCCATTTGATGGTCGTCCTTGCCGGGTCTTCACCAATAATGCTGACCCCTATCTTACCTCTTAATAGCAAGGTGGAGGAAATGCAATAGGTCCCCGCAGGCAAATAGACGACCATATAGGCACGTGGTCCCATATTAAGCCCTTTCGGCGGACAGCTCAAAGAGTCCAGCGCAAGCTGAAGCGCCTTCGTGTCATCATCCTTGCCGTTGCCTTTCGCACCAAAACGATTCTTTACATCCGCCCAGCCGGCATAGGGTCCATTGAATTCTTCCCTACCCTGCGCTGTGGTCCTCTGCACCAGCAAAAAGACCAGCAATATCATCAGTCCTGTGTTTCGCATCGGTATATCTATTTTTTCACCGGTTCAAATGATTGATCTTTTCCACAGTAGCATACCGGTCCGCCAAACCATTCAGGTATTCCCCGCTGGCCTTGACGGAGCCGGACAATAAACCCACCTGCCTGGAAATATTCTTTATTCCCGAAGAAAGCACCTCCCTGTTCAGGAAACCTGAACGGGCAAGCTGGAAAATATCTCCTGCCGATAATGACCCCGGCGGATGATGGTGGATCCTGTAACGGTAAGCCCAGGATCTCATGCACTTTTCACGGGTGATCCAATAATCCGCCGTACGCAGGTCACATCCTCCAGGGATCGTCTCGTCATGGTAGATCTCCAGGGACGGTATAAAATATAAGAGCTGCCGTCTTTTTCGCATCCGCAGAAAAAGCTCCTGGTCTTCCGCGGTCCTGGCGAATTCAAACAGCATAGGGTCGAATCCTCCTGTCATTTCAAAGTAATCCCTTTTAAAAAAGAGAGCCGCACTGAGTGTGTCGGTGATCGAAAATATGCCGGAGCCCTGGTCCAATGAAGAGATACGCCGGGCTTTCGCCTGTTTCAACGCAGGTTCCCGGCCTTCCGCATTATACACCAATGGAGAAAAGCATCCAATCTCCGGATAGTTATCGAAAATAGCGAGCCCACGCGCACAAAAATCATCTTCAGGCACCAGGTCATCGTCGATGAACAGGACCACCCTCCCTGACGAAGCCAGAAAACCCCTGTTCCTTGCTTCGGAAGCGTTGGGAGACGCCAGTCTCAAATGCCTGACCGAAGGCGCCGCGGACAATATTTCCCGCAAATAACCCTCAGGGTTCTGGTCCACAACGATGATCTCGGGAATAACATCTTTCTGCACCTGCAAAGCCCGGAGCAGCCGCTGTAAACTTTCCTGTCGTTTGTACGTGGGGACTATGATGGATAAAGGCGCTGTCATAGGTATTTAGAAGAGATTATCGAGGTATAATATTCCTCATATTCATGTTCGATCGCCCGGATCTTATCCGGACTGGCGGTAAGACCTGGGATCATGCGCAGGGAAGGTGTTCCCAAAAGATTAAAATCTATATATTCCATTTCTTTTATCACAGCCTCTCTTTGCTGCAACAGCTCCGACTTGCGGAAACGTCCTTTCAGATGGATGGCCAGGGCCGGAAAACGCATCAGGATATAAGTTTCAAGTATCGACCTATATGGCCTGGCCAGGTTAATGCATCTCTCAAGGAAGCCGCCCCTTCCTCCTTTGCCCTGCGCCCGGGGAATATATTCCGGATGAGCGGGCAATCCATAATAATGGATATAATAATCATATAATTCCTGCAAGGTCCATTGCGGATCGGCTACCAACGTATACAATCCGGGCTTGTATATGCCTTTTATACACTGGATAATGGCCTCGCAAAGAGGGTAAATGAAAATAATATTGACGGAGTCCTCCCTGTTGCCATCTACCAGGGCTATATCGGTATCCGAAAGTTTTTTACGGAAAGAGCCGCTAACCGACTGTAAAAAACCATGCACCTGTCCCAGCCGGAAATTATACACCCGCACTCCCTTTTTCCTCCCCAGGGAAAAAGTAAATTTCTCGATGCTTCTTTTGATATAAGCATAGGATGTCCTCGGAAAATAGTAATGGCGGATCTGCTTTTCATTATCCGGCATGCCATAAGCCATAATGCTGCTCATATAGAAATACAGACCACCCTCTTTCATGGCTTCGAATACTTTCCGGATCGTATCTTTCGAACGGCCGATGATCTCGTGTAGTTGACCCGCCGGATATCCAAAGTCCAGGATCACATCCATCGCCCCGATCTTTTCCCTGAGATCGGAGGTGTTTGCAGTGTCAATGTATTGATACCGTATATCCAATAGCTCAAAAAATATCCTGCTGTAAGAAGACCGGATAAAACAGGTCACTTCCACGTCGGGGAATTTTTTCAGAAAGAATGCGACGGAAGATCCTGATTGACTGCTGCCGCCTAAAATTCCTATCCTGGTCATAATCATTTTATTTTCCGGTAAATTTCTTCCAGCCAGCAAGAGGTCAGTATGCTGGTGTAGGCGCTGGTCTGGTTTGCTTCCTGCTTTTGCATCCCGTCGATGAACTGTTGCCAGAAGATTAAGAATGCCTCATTGATCCGGGTCGCCTGAAGCGGAAGACCTTCATATAAAGATTCACCCTTTACGGAGTATTCAACGCTATTGTTCTCCCTGTTACGTACAAAGATCATTCCATCCGGAGAAAGGTCACAGCTCACCAGTGCGTGCTCAAAATCCAGGAAGAGTCCATTCGAAAGGTTGCGTAGTGTGCTGACCTCGCAGTAAATGGGGATCTCCCCTTCCGCTGTGGCAAGCCGGCTGTCGAACACGGTGTCATAATCCAGCCCTGCAAGATGCAGGCTACGGCTATCGCATAACCTTATCCCTTTGGCCCCGGTAATGCCGAGGATAATATCCAGTACGTGACTGGCGCTTTCCGCGATCACACCCCCGCCCGCAAGCTCCACATTCGATAAATAACCTGACCCCCCTTTCAAAGTAAAATTTCCCTGGGCAAAACGAACGGACCTGAGTGTACCGAATAATGCCGATCGTATGATCTGCCTTAGGATCGCTACCGACCGGTAAAATCTCCTTTGAAAATTAACAGCGATCTCCCACTCCCTGAATCCTTCACAATGCGCCACATGTTCCTCCCTTGAAAAAGCAAATGGCTTTTCAATGACGACTGCCGTGGAAAACTTCCTGCATAGGTCGATATAAGGACGGCGGGTCCCGTAAGGAGTAGCCAGGAGGCAGATGTCTACCTGCTTCAATGCTTCTTCGACCTTCCCGTCAGCCAGACTGGGGATCCCATACATTTTCGAAACAAGGGAGGATCGATGGGCATTCTTATCGTACACCCATTCGATACCGGCATGCTGAAGAGAAGTGATGGCAGGGATATGATTCCCCTCGACGATCGAACCTGCACCGATGATCCCTATCCTGAAATTCTTCATGACCCGAATTAGATATTATATTAAAAGGATCAGGCTACTCCGTTCCTGTCCAGCCAGTTTTCCAACACAACGAACAGCCATATTTCTGCCCACCGGGTGTTTTTGTCCCCTGCCAGGAACTTACGCCAATATGCCAGCAGCCGGTCGCCGTTAATAAACGGACGCTGAGCCATATTATTGATATGTCTTTCACAAAAACTCCTGAGGTCATTCTTAAGCCAGATATTCCAGGGAAAAAGAAAACCCTGCTTCTTCCTGAATACGATCTCATCCGGCAACAAGGGCTTCAGCGAATCTACCAACAGGCTTTTCGGATAGCCGCCTCTTTTGAGATCATCGGGGACAGCCAGCACAAACTCCACCAGGTCCTGATCGAAGAAAGGCTCTCTCACTTCCAGCGAAGCAGCCATGCTCATCTGGTCTGTATCCTTCAATAAAGTATGTTGCGTGTATCCCAGGTATTCCGCCACGGATACCTGGCTCATTACCGGAAGGCGGGAGATCTCCTTCTTCCTCTTCAGGATCTCCTGATGAACCGAGGTGACACCATCGTCGCCAAAAGAGAGGGTTGTGAATTCACGGATCAATGCCGGAGACAATATCTGGCGAAAGACGGGATAGATGTCCTGTATGGCATCCCCTGAAGGAGCCTGCAGGAGCTGCATCATCCGCCCCATTCTCCCATGCGTTTGACCGGACACGATCCCTGCGATAAATTTCCTGATCGCCAGGGGGGTCTTCCACAAAAAAGCATTCCGGCGCAATTGCAGGTATTGCCGGAAAAAAGGATATCCACCAAAAAGCTCATCCCCTCCTACACCGGACAACGCCACTGTCATGCCATGCTGTCGGATGGCTTTCGACACAACATAGGTATTGATACCGTCCCCGCTGGGTGTATCCAGCGCATTTAGACCATTTTCCAGCTCATCCAGGAAAACAGTAGACCGTAGCAGGATACGGGTATGATTGGTCTTGAATTTTTTCGCGATGATATCCGCATACATCGATTCATCATATTCTTTTTCCTCGAAGCAGATGTTGAAAGTATTGGGGGCAGCGTCGCCGGCTTCCGCCATTAACCCCACAACCGCACTGGAATCGATGCCACCCGATAAAAAAGCGCCTACGGGTACATCGCTGATCAACCTGCGCTTAACGGATTGCAGCAGCAGGTCCCTGATGCGGCCGCGGGTTGCGGCAGCATCCTCAAAATCGAAGTCCCGGGAGACATTTGTCAGGTCCCAGTAGCGCCCATACTCCGCCTTCCCCTTGCCGATGCGGGTCCAGGCACCGGCTTCCAGCTGCCGGATGCCCCGGATCATCGTATAAGGATAGCTGACGGACTGAAAAGTGAAATATTCCAGCAGCGCGGAATGATCGATCTTTTTTTCCACGAGGCCGGTCGCAAGGATGGAACGGACTTCCGAGGCAAAGACCAATCTCTCCTCATCCAGATAGTAGTATAGCGGTTTTACACCCATTCTGTCCCTGGCAATGAAGATCTCCTTATCCTTCCGGTCCCAGATCGCAAAAGCGAACATCCCCCGGAAATATTGCAGACAATCTACTCCCCATTTGGCATAAGCGGCTATCAGCACCTCTGTATCGCTGGTTGTCCGGAAAGGATAATCCCCCAGAGAATGTTTTACTTCAAGGTAATTGTACATCTCCCCGTTGAAGACCATCACGTATCTTCCCGTATCATCCGAAAATGGCTGATTGGCGGCTGACGACAGATCGATGATCGAGAGTCTCCGATGACCCAGGGCTATTTCTCCTTCCGATAAAAAACCATCGGCATCCGGTCCCCGATGCGACATAGCGTCAGTCATCTTCCGGATCGACACAGGGTCTGCGATCCTGTCCTTTCTTTCCATTATACCCGCAATACCACACATATTATATTAAGATTCTATCAATTTATAATAACAGGACTGATACTCCTTCATGATGTGATCAGGTGAAAATCGCCCAATGTTCAGGAAACCATTCTCCACCAGCTGGTCCCTATATTCCTTGTCTTGTATCATTTTAAGAACGGCCTCTTTTATAGAGCCCGGACTGAAGGGGTCCACCAGACAGGCGCCTTCGCCGGCCACCTCTTTCATAGGACTCAGGTTGCTGGTGATCACGGGCCTGCCCGCCTTTTGTCCCTCGATGATGGGAAGACCGAAGCCTTCAAAAGTGGATGGGAAAAGAACGATGTCTGCCGCCGCATATTGCTCAGCCAATTCTTCATCGGTCAGGTTGGACCGGCTGGTATAATGTATTTGATGCTTTTTCAGCAGATCCAGTACGGTCGCCGTAAGCTGACCGATGATATTCAGCGTGCAGGGTACTCCCTCCAATGCCAGGATCGTTCGCTCCAGGTTCTTATTAGGGGTGATCCCGATAAACAGCAGCACCGGGAGCTGAGAGCTGAAAGGAGCCGGCCTGTAAAAGATATGCTCAGGGACAGGGTTGGGAATGACCAGGATCTTGGCCGGGTCACATCCGGTATATTTTATTATTTCCTGTTTTGTCGCTTCGGAAATAGTTGTGATCAGCCGGCAATGTCTTACCGGCAGGTCCAGGAAGATCCATTTGAACAGCAGGCGCTTTACCCCCGAATGCTGATGCATGAAAACACAATCATGAATGGTCAGGAGCGTGCGTTTACGCGGCAGGCCCAATACCGAATAATGTACATCTCCTGTAACATGATAAACATCCGCCTTTTGCCTGCGGATGAATAAAATGTTCTTCCAGATCATGCCAAAGGAGGAAGTATAACAAGGCAGCACAGCCACTGTGGTCTGAAAGGCATTGTCAACCTTTCCCTTCAATTGGTTGAATATTTTCTCTATGCTGAAAAAATAGCTGACCGGCTTTCTGAACACTAGGCACAAGACTGGCATCGACAACAGGGAATTAATGTATTTGAGAAGGATGAGGGAGATCCAGCCTGTCTCCGGGCCGCCTGGAAAAGGACTTCTTCCCGTTGTCCGTAACAGTGAACCAGGCAGGTATGAATCTGTATAATACCCAAATAAAGAAGCTGGCCTTGACCAGTGAATTGAATATCTGCAGCGTATCTGTTTCGGCGGAATAAGTGGTCTGGTAAAATAGTACAGGGAACCAGAAGAGGATCAGGGGCGTTTTATAGCTTGCCGCCAACGCGCGCCGGTAAAACCACCTGATAACTAATCCAAGGAAGAACATGAAAATGATGCCCCCCGCAGGTCCAAAACTACCGTAGGCCTCTCCAAGAGGTCCGACATTCGTAGACCAGCCTCTGATAAATACCCCCGTATAGTACTCCATATTGAATTTGCCGCCGGCTTCCGGTTTATCCGGCCACAATACGCGTGGAACCAGGGCTGAAGAAATGGATATCATAATATTATATCCGTTGTCGTATGGCTTGACATCCGGGAAGCGACGCATTACCAGGGCTACGTTAAATCCCTGGTTGGTGCGGTAATAGATGGGAAAAAATGCATCGGCGGTCTCCCAGTCGAAATTAAAAAGCCTATCCGATATCAGGTCTATGAAAAGGCCTGCTTTACTTCCCTGGTATTCTTCTCCCCAGGTCATACGCCGGTAGGTGGGTTTGACAGATTGTATAAGCAGTAATATAAAGGCGCCCAGAAAGAACAGGAGAAGCTTCTTCCAAAGGGCCATCCTTTTACCCAGGAAAAGGAAAGAGAACAAGGTGAGTCCCATATAAGCCACAACGGTGAACATTCCGCTGTTAAGGGCCGTCATCAGGATGAATAAGGCAAAGCCCCAAAGGATGAGCTTTCTGAAACGCAGCTTTTTGGACTTACAGTAATACACATACAGGAATCCGGCAAAGGCTGCGAAAAAGAATAACCGGAACACGAAATCGAGCACTGATGGAACATATCCTTCGGTCATCAACATGACAGGCCCGATTGCCAGCAGGTAGATACCGATGGTGGATTTTTGTTGTACGACCTCTTTCGCCCTGACGAGTATGTTCGTTAAAAAAGGGCCGCTATCCTCATTCTTATTGCCGGCGGAGGGTAAGAACAATGCCATTACAAATCCAGCAATGGCGGGCAGGGCAAAGCTGAAGTAGGTTTCCAGGGGTATCGGCATATAGCGCACCCATAACCTGGCTATCTGGTTCTCTTTGTTGAAAAAAGTGTACCCGATCAGGGGCATTACCAGGCAAATAAAGGTCGAGTGAAGAGCGATTATTTCACGTAATACGATACCCTTGCCCAGCTTATTGAGCATATGGACCACCAGCAGGAAGAACAGGATCAGGGACAAGGCGCCGTACCATTCCGTAAATAGCGACAGAAAGAATATCAGTAGAACTGAATAAAAAAATATATCTTTTTTAGCCTTCAATCTGTATTTTTTATAGGCTTTTCAAATTATGGCTGCAAAGCGCCGATCTGCTCCATTGCCTGCCTCGCCCTCTCCTTATAACTATATCCGGCAGCGATGGAACGCTCCCGGGCCATTCTACGGATCTCATCGGCAGATGCGGCCGGTAAATTCAGGAGCATATGCATCCGTTCTACACAAGTTTCAATATCGCTGAATAAAAAGATCTCTTTGCCTTCGGTAAAAAAAATACGATGTTCCGTCGTATCCGGGGCCAGCATGATACCTCCGATAGCCGGCACCTCAAATGTACGCATATTATGAGAGTCCTCGTTATGGACGCGCATCAGGTTCAGCTGCACCCTGTACTTCCGCAAGACCATCCACATTTCATCTGCATAGACCCCTGAAAAAATGCGGATATTGGGATGGTCAAGCCACTTATTCCAGTTGCTGCCATAGACGTCCAGCGAAATGCCTTTATCCGCCAGCGATTTGATAAACCCGGCCCGTTGCGCGTCGGGATTACCGAGAAAGCAGCCATTTTGTACTTCCTCCTGCCCGGCACATTTCTCATACATGTCATTATCGATCTCATAGCCGAAAGGAAGAAATGAGGTCCGCGCATGAAATTGATCTTCCAGGCGCTTTTTTATTTCCAGGTTATAGGTGAAATGCAGATCATACAGCCCGATGGAACGGGTGACATTCCCGTTCCCGCTGCCCCGCCCGGTGAAAAGAAACGGATTGTCAGGATTGTAATTTACCAGCCTGATCCCTCTTGCCTTCGCCCACTCGATGGATCCCGGAAATATTTCCATGCCCTTGAATATCCATATTACACTGGGCTGGAATTCCATGACCATCTTCCTGAATTCCCGGTTGATACGGCGATAGATGCCTGATATCCCCGCCCGGAAAGCCAGCTTATTCAACAGCCCCCTGTAATAATATTCATGGAACCAGGTATGTGCCGGCAGGAATGAAAGGTCGACACCCTGTAACTTTAAATATTTTACATAAAAATTTTCGATGGCGTCGATCCTATCTGAACCCACGATCATCAATCTCACCGGACCCTTCCGGGTTGCTGCAAAACTTTCTTTCATTTATGATGATACTATAAAGCCGGCGATCCTTTCCAGCTGTTTGCTATACGAATTATCCCGGGCAAATGCAATCCTTGCTTCCTGGTTAGCTAAACTGTTATGTGTTTGCAGCTCCGCGATAACCTTCTTGAACAGGGAAGGTAATTGGTCATTATTATCCCTTTCCTCCGTCATCTGCAGCAGCGCGGGCGTATCCTTATAGGTGGTAACATTATTTGATATGATCACTTTACCCGTGCTGAGGTACTCCATGATCTTGTGATAATTGGTCCCTCTGCTCTGGTCCTTATTGATATCGTAACAGATCAGGAATGCATCCATCAGGCTCATCTGTCTCGCCAGCTCTCCCGTCGCCACCGCACCGTGCAGCACCACGTTCGGACAGGATTGCAGTGCCGCGATAAATTCCCCGGTAGCCTCATCGTCGCTGCCGCTGATATTGGACTGACTATAACTATAGCTTCCCCAGCATTCAAACATCACCCCGGAGTTTTCCCTGATGATCTGCAATAAGGTCTGACGGTCGATATCAGGGCGCACCAGGTTGCCGGATAGACCAACCCTGACCGGGTTCCCAGGCTCATAGCTGCCATTCCGTGATGACAGGAATTCATCTGTAACGCCATGGTTGACGAAGATCCTGGGCACATCGAATGACCGGTACTTCTCCAGTATTTCCCGGGTCACCGAAAAAATGATATCCGCCCCCCTGGCGGACTCGATAGCTACTGTATTTAAGGGTTCATCCACCGGATGGAATATCTTACGGGGAACTTTGTGAAAAAATCTCATGGGATACAAATTCCCGAGGTCGAAGGACCAGACAATATCGACAGTCTCTCCGATGGCCTTTAAAATACTGCCGGCATGCCATTTCATACCTGCATGAAACAGCGGCAGGGCATGAAATTTCAATATATAGGGGAACCATAGCTTATGCCTGATCAGGAACAAGTTGTCAATTCCGGTGACGGGGGTGATCAACACCGGCGACCGCAGGTCGGTGCTCCCCGTCTCGGGTGGATTGAGGAAGTATACCTTGTTGCCTCTCCTGGCCAGTTCTATAGCATAATGATGTTTGGAAAGGAACATTTTACCCCAGCTCTGGGGGGAAAGGATGAGGATCGTCTTATTGTGCAATGGTGGCATACTATCTGGGGGTATTCTATCACTGCCCTTTGTGAAATGACATGATCTTTTCGGCGATATAGGCTATTTGGGGTTCTGTCAATTCAGGGTACATCGGCACCGAAAGTATCTCTTGCTGCAGCCGGCTGGCTACCGGGAAATCAGAGGGGCTGTACCCCAGGTACCGGTAAGCGGGTAAATTGGGCAGGGCCACGGGATAATGTATGGAAGTCTCGATACCCTGCTCCTTCAGAAATTTCATCAATTCATCCCGCCGTGCCGAGCGGATGACATATAAATGGAAACTATGTCTGGACTGTGGGCGAACCGCAGGCAGACAGATACCCGGGATATTTTTCAGGTACTGGTTGTACAATGAGGCATTATGGATCCGCATATCCGTCCACCGGAGGATATTGGGCAGTTTGGCCGACAGTATCGCGGCCTGAATGGTGTCCAGGCGGCTATTGATACCCTCCATCCGGTGATCCGGCTTTTTTAAGGCCCCATGATTGGCGAACATGCGGCATTTCTCCGCCAGCTCATCATTATCGGTCATGATACAGCCCGCATCTCCATATGCCCCCAGGTTCTTTCCAGGATAAAAGCTGAAAGAACCAGCCAATCCGTATAAGCCTGCCCTCTTGCCCTTGTACTCGGAAAAATGGGATTGGGCGCAATCCTCTATCAGAAATATTCCATGCTTATCACAGATCTTTTTGATCGTCTCGATATCGCACATCTGTCCCTGCAGATGCACGGCAATAACTGCCCTGGTCCGGGGATTGATCCTTGTCTCCAGCAAGGTTTCGTCCATGCTGTAAAATTCCGGATGCACGTCTGTGAACACTGGTCTGGCGCCCGTCTGGGAGATCGTTTCTGAGCTGGATATCCAGCTGTTGGCCACCGTGATAACTTCGTCTCCGGGCCCGATGCCCAACATTTTCATCAGGATGTACAGCGCGTCGGTGCCATTCGCACAGCCGATGACATGTTTTACGCCATACAGGGAAGCAAAATCCCGTTCGAAATCTTTTACAAAATGTCCGCCGATAAATAATGTTTCTCCGATCACATCCGCTATAGCCTTGTCGATATCGTTTTTAATGCTGAGGTATTGAGCCTTAAGATCTACAAAAGGGATATTCATATATTTCAATTATCAGATGAAAGCTGGCCGGCGGCCGGCTCATTGAATATTTTATGCAAAGCCGCCTTTGAACAATGATACATATCATAGAACTGCTGCCTGGGAATATCCTGGCTATCCGCGTCAAACCCCCCGATGACCTTTATATTCCGTTGCACGGCCAATTGCCTGACAAACTGCTCATAACGATGAAAAAGCACCGGCTCGCGCTGATTTACAGCCGTATAAAATTCCGGATGATAGGGAGTCATTACAAATCTTACGGCAATCCGGCGCTGCTGAAGAAAATCCAGCAACTTATTCAGAAGATCGATATTAGCCGAATCCGGCTGAGGTAGTCCGTTCTTCAAACCCGTGTTCCTTGCGTCCAGCGCCACCTTAAGGGTATCGGGGTTGCGATAGGTATCAGGATAACAAATTGTCCCATCCGAAAAACGCCCCGACAAAGGGATCTCCGAGCCTACATCGTGGTACTTTTTGGAATGATGCTTAATTGTAAATTCAAGAGAAGACTTGAAATAATCAAAGGAGAACAGGGAAGAAAGCTTGCGGTACGAATTGGGCCATCCTTTATCATAATCTTTGTTCCCTACGCCCGGGGCTTTTCTTAAAAAATAGCCGTAATAGGAAGAAAGGCTTTGCCATTCGGATGAACCTCCTTCGCCTATTATATAAGGATCCAGACCTATGACAAATTCCCGCGGCAGACGGCCAAGGCTATCGAATACTCCTGTTATAGCTATCAGGTCGCGAATACCTCCATGGGAAACTCCGCAATTCAAAACTTTTTTCCCGGGAAAGAAATCCGACCCGATCTCCATAATGCGGCTCGACCCGATCACTGCGATATCAGGGCTCGCCCGCAGCCTTTTGACCATCTCTTCCTGCAAAAGCCTTCCGTCGTAGTTTGAAAGATTATCCACATTGTGCCCCTTCGACAGTATATCGGCGATGCCTCCAAGATAAGTCGATGAAGAAAAAATATTTGCAGGATCCACCCAATAATTAGTGGCTGCGACCATGCCTCCTAAAGGCAGTATGATTATCAGAAGCTTGAAAAATAATCTCTGCATTAGAATTGAAAATAAATGAATCCTGATTTATCGAAAATACCAAAACAGATGAATGCCAATAGCAGTCCGTAATACACCGGCCACCTAACATAAGATGGCTTATAAGTCAGCCATTGATCGAAGTCCTTGCCCTTCTGCACGAAATGAACGCATATCATTATCCCAATGAAAATAAGCGCTTCGATGAAGTCGACGCCCGACTGGTTCATGTACAAGAGCTTCAATCTAAGAAAATTCTCGTTATGTATCACCTGGCGGACCTGCTCCGGTATGCCGCTGAAAAAGTTCCTGATGATATAGAACGCCGTAGAGACATCCTTTGCTCTGAAAAATACCCAGGCTATCGTAACAAGTACGAAGACATACCCGCGGTTAAGTATAGTCAGAAACATGCCGGTAGTCCGCCGTCCCTTCTGTGGAGATCTTTTCCGGACCATATGTTCCACGGCCAGATAGATGCCGTGGAGCATTCCCCAAATGGCAAAGGTCCAGTTAGCGCCGTGCCAGATCCCGCTAAGAATAAAAACGATCATGATATTCAGATACCATCTCCATTTCGTAACCCGGTTACCGCCAAGCGGTATATAAACATAGTCCCTGAACCAGGTCGACAGGGAAATATGCCATCGTCGCCAGAATTCACCGACACTTTGAGCCATATATGGTCTGTCGAAATTCTTCATCAGGACAAACCCCATACATCTGGCAGTGCCAATGGCAATGTCCGAATACCCTGAAAAATCGCAAAAGATCTGAAAAGCGAAGAAAATAGTTCCCATTATCAGGGGTAATCCTTTATAATCATATGGATTCCCGTAGACATGATTTACAAAAAGGGCCAACCGGTCGGCAATCACCACTTTTTTAAATAATCCCCACGCGATCAGGATCAGCCCGCTGCGAATATTTTCATAGTTCATCCTTTTTTTCTCATAAAACTGATGAATGATATTTTGGGGTCTTTCTATCGGACCGGCCACTAGTTGAGGGTAGAACATTACGTACAGAGCATAGATACCAAAATGTCTCTCCGGCTTCTGATGCCCCCGGTAAACTTCGATGGTATAGCTCATGGCCTGGAAGGTATGAAAGGACAGTCCTATCGGCAGCAGTATGTTCAGCAGGGGAATCCCTTCTCCTTTGCCCGCCCATGGGAGAATGGCATTTAGATTGCTTACTATGAAATTGTAGTATTTGAACACCGCCAGAACGCCTACATTCGCTATTATGCTTAATAATAAGAGATACTTCTTTTTCTTTTTATCAGGCTCCCTGGCAATCCAGATGCCGGCAAAATAATCGATTATGATCGTAAAGATCAATATGAATATATACAGGGGCTTGAAGAACATATAAAAAAAACAACTCGCCAGTAAAAGCAGTAACCATCGGAAGCGATGAGGCAAAATAAAGAACAAGGCCGTCACGACGGGGAAAAAGATGGCAAATTCAAGGGAATTGAATAACATGTGACAGGATTATATATTTCTCAATTTTCGGGCGGGATTGCCGGCATAAATGCCCGGCTGTGTAATATCCTTCGTTACAACAGCGCCGGCCCCTATGACTACGTTATCGCAAATGTTCACGGGAAGGATGGTGGCGTTGGAACCGATGGACACATGATGCCCTATCCGCGTAGCCTTCCATTTCGAGGGATCCCCTCCCGCGGGCCCGCCGCCGGCGAAGAGGTCGTTGATGAACATCACTCCATGCCCTATAAAACAATGGTCCCCTATCTCTACCAATTCGCAAATAAATGAATGGGACTGGATCCTGCAGGAACTGCCGATCTTCGCATTCCGCTGTATTTCCACAAAAGGACCAATAAAGGTATTGCTCCCGATGGTGCAGCCGTACAAATTGACAGGCTGCACTACAGTTACTTTTTCGCCAAAAACCGTATCGGCCGCAATCCCGGCCTGTTTAATATTGATATTCATGCTTCCTTGGCGTTAGAATAGATCTTATCGATGATCTCCACCGTCTTCAGCCCCTCGAAACCATTGGTGGCAATGATGCCGTTGCCGCCTAGCACCTCGATAAGGTTCTGATACACTTTATCATGATTGGACATGGACCCCTGGTACTGACCATACTGATTAGGCGGATTACCCGGAGGAAGGTTTTCGATCCTGTATCCTTCTATTTCCTGGTACTCCAACTCGTTGAGGTACTGGCCCCCGATCTTTACCGTCCCCTTCTCTCCAAAAATGGTGAGAGAGCCTTCCATATTTTTTTTGTGACTGTTTACCGTATAGTTGATCGTCCCTATGGCGCCATTGTAAAACTTCAGGCCTATGACCCCACTGTCCTCGAATTCAATGATTCCTTCATGTCCCATGTTGCCGGTGAAACCCGCCACTTCCTTTACATCCCCGATCATCCAGTAAAGGAGGTCGATAAAGTGACTGAACTGCGTGAAAAGAGTGCCTCCATCCATATTTTTGGTCCCTTTCCACGAATTCTTATAGTACGCTTCGTTCCTGTTCCAAAAACAGCTTAATTGCACGCTATAGATCCTGCCGAACAGCCGTTCATCGATAAGCTTCTTTACCGCCGCTACCGGGGGATTGAACCTGTTCTGCTTGACAATAAATAACCTCTTATTCGCTCTTTCCGCCGCATTGATCATCTCCCCGCAATCCTGGACCGATAATGCCATCGGCTTTTCACATAAAACGTGGAACCCCGCCTGCAACGATTTGATGGAATGCTCCGCGTGCAGGCCGTTGGGGCTGCAGACAGATACGACATCTATATCCCGGCATTGCCTGAGCAGATCCTCGATATTCTCAAAAGCAGCAGCCCCATATTTATCTGCCAGGTCTTTGGCCTTACCCGGAACAATGTCACAAACTGCTACTAATTTTCCTAATCGCTGGATGTGCTCTGCGTGTCGCTGTGCTATCCGGCCGCAGCCGACAATAGCGAACCTTAATACGGTACTCATCGGGATAGTATTTTTTTTATCATTTTCCTCGCAGGAGCGGTCTTCACCAGCAGCCTCATATATGAGTCTTTTAAGTTCCTGTCGGTCCTGAAATCCTGGTGCCTTTTCACCGGTAAATGCATGATCGCTTCAAATTCATCCTCTGTCAGGCCTAACTTTTTGAGCACATACTCCTTGTCCGTCACCAATTCATGCTGATCATACAGTGGTTTTTTCAGCTCGATCAACGCCTGCTCTTTACTGATCTGCCCGGAGCAGATCAATGTCGACAAATGAGCCTTCCTTTTGTCGATCTTGAATTTTTCCGGCAGAATGTATGCCTGGTAAAACTTCGTAAATATGGATTCATAATGCTTACCCCCATAGTCCCTCCAGCCCAGTTCCTTTTTTATGGTCTCTTTGACCTCCGCTTTATTATAGGGCACATAGTTCAGGATGGAGATCGGGGTCAATCGTAGAACGGCGGAATAATAAACATATTTTTTAAAATCAAAACTTGGATAGGTCTTTAATTTTACTTTTCCATACCGCCTGTGAATATCCCTCAAATTGGTAAAATCCATTTTTTGATAGAGCCAGTCCGGAGGCATGATATATTCGGTAACGATATTCGTACCGCTGATGATGTACCCGATATTTTTTTCTTTCGCCAGTTTGTACATGGTGGAGAAAATGGCATGGTCCGAAACAACTTCGATGTCCACCACAGATGCCCGTAAGTAAGATAATTGAATGTCCCTGAACTCTTCCCAATTAACAACCAGCGTATAAAGATCGAACCCCAGCTTCGTGATGATATTCTCGACATTTTTAACGGCCAGCTCCGAATTCCATCCATTGTCCAGGTGAACCGCCAGGGGCCGCAGCCCCAGCTGCTTGACAAGGTACGCCACATAGGTGCTATCCACCCCGCCGCTTAACCCTATCAGGCAGTCATAAGGCCTGCCCTTTCCGTCCTTTTTTATCTTATCCGCCAACCTGGCCAGCTGTTGCTCTCCCCGTGCGCCCTCATACACCCCCTCACTTGCCGCTTTCCGATATTCATGGTAATAATTGCATATGCCGGCCTGGTCGAACGTGATATGAGGGTCGGCAATATTGTCCATCACCGTAATACTACATTGTCTGTAACCAGGTTCTTTGTCGGATAACACCATTCGATATCAATATTAGTATACTAAAATCATTTTGAAGCTTCCACATATAAGGATTCTACGGCACGCCAATCCGTATCTATCAACAGGTCCTTGTTCCTTCCCTCCATATAGTTCGCTTTTTTGATATCCTTAAAGCCGGCATTTTGCAATAAAACGCGAAAGGTCTCAAAATCATAAATGAACATATGCCCGTAACTCCTGAAAAGGCTATTGATGCGTGCCATAGGTGTGAGATAGGTTTCTTCATAAGGCATAGCCACCTCCTCCCCGTTCAATTTCCTGTTATAGATGGAAAAATATAGCCCGCCATCCGGCACAACTATCCTTACAGTCCCTCCCGGCTTCAACATCCGGTAAAATTCCTCCAGGTTCTTCTGACCGTCGGCCAATGGGATATGTTCAAGACAGTGTTCCGAATAGATCCCTTCCAGGGAATCATTTGCAATTGGATAGCTCTTTTTTGTAATATCCCAGCATATATCGATGCCGGGCCTCCAGGTATAATCGACATTTATGAATTGCGGATAAATATGGTCGCCACATCCGACATTCAGAAGTCTGAGCGATCGAATACGTTGCTGATCGGCAAACATTCTTCTCCCGCGGATCAAACCAGAAATTGCGATTTGTACCTTCCCATATGAAGTGATCTTCCTTTTTGCAGAAATATCTTTCACCGCCATTGTCAAAGTTTTTATGGAGTTAAATAGAGTTTTTCACGCAGCTCGGCCTGAGATGGATAACTGATCAATACAGCCCTATGCGGACGCTGAAATACGAACATACTGCCTGCGGCGACGGCTGACGCCCCACATTGTACCGCCTGCGCAAAATCACTGACTGTCGATGCTCCCCCGATAGCCACTACCGGTATATTGACCCTTGAGGTGACCAATTGGATCAATTCCTTATCATATCCTCCAAAAGTTCCGTCCTTTTCGATGGAATTCAGGATCAGCTCACCGGCTCCGGCCTCTTCCATCTGCCTGGCATATACAACAGGATCGAGGCCCGTGTCCTTAGAGCCGTTCTGCACATATACCCTGTATTTACCCCAAATATTCTTCTTCACATCGAGGGAAACGACCATGCTCTGGCTGCCTATATAGGTTGCACCATCTCTTATCAATTGCGGGTTTGTGAACGCCACCGTATTCAGCACCACTTTTTCAACACCGCCTGCGATCAATTCCTTGATCTCATCCAGTCTGGTAATCCCTCCCCCATAGGCCAACGGCATAAAAGCTTCGCTGGCGATCTCTCTTATCTGCCGCATATTGGGCGGTCTTTTTTCTGCCGTGGCGGAAATATCGAGAATAACGATCTCATCCACTTCCTTCTCATTGAAGATCTTCACCGCGTTGATAGGATCCCCAACATATTTATGGTCTTTAAACCGGATGGATTTCACCAGGCCTCCCTTTTGTATCAACAATGCCGGTATGACTCTTACTCTCTTCATTAAAAATTTTTCATAAAATTGGCCAACAGCTTCATGCCGAACTTATGGCTTTTTTCAGGATGGAACTGCACGCCCATAATATTTTCATGTTCCATCCCCGCCACGAATGTATATCCATAATCCGCCTTCACCAAAGCATCATCGGGATCGGTCAGCTCCGGATGGTAAGAATGAACAAAATAAAAACGCGGCTCCTCATACATATCCTCGAAAAGCCTGGAAGGCTTATTCAATTTGACATCAGTCCAGCCCATATGAGGGATCTTCAGCCCCGGGGACAGTTGCTCCTGTTTGAATTTCACCACGCGCCCCCTGATCCATCCAAGACCCGGCAATTTCCCTTCCTCGCTTCCTTCCGTCAGTAACTGCATGCCTACGCAAACACCCAGGACGGGGGTTTTCTGCTGCAATACTTTTTCATTCAGCGCCGGGATCAGGCCCGACTGCCGTAATTTATCCGCACAGGTATCAAAAGCCCCTACACCCGGAAGGATGAGCTTATCTGCCCCCCTGATGATGCCTTCATCGGAAGAAATGACCGCATCGCTGCCCACCTTCTTCAGCATATTCTTGATGGAATGGAGGTTCCCCACCCCATAGTCAATGATTACCAGCATTTACAGTCAATTAATTATTCAAAATATCGTGAACTAAACCCCTGCAATTACTATAATACTCTTTTGAATACAGGTAATCGCTTAATTCCGCTGTTCTCTGCACCCTTTCCTGGTAATAATTTTCATCGTTGACAGCATTTTCAAGCAAGGCCGTCAGGTTTCCTGCATCATCATAAGGCACCGCCTGGATCGCATCGCCCAGGTTTTCGGAATCGAAAAGGGATAAGATCCCTTTAGGCGCAAATGGCGTTGTAAGTGTAATACACGGACGCCCTAAACTTACGGCCTCCAGTAAAACAGTTGAATCGAATCCTATTACCATTCGCACCTGCAGGATCAGTTCATATATATTAAAGTCCTTATCAGCCAAAGTTATCAGGTCCTTGTTATCCGAAGCCAGGGTCTTGTAGCATTCCGCATAAGCCTCGGGTTCCAGCGGGTGCAGTTTAAGTATAATGCTGAATGCCCGCGAGCCTGACGCGGCCAAAGCCTTCAGTAATTTCTTTGTTTCTTCAAAACAGGTCCATTGAGTAGGTAATAGTACCAGGTTCCCCGTTGTCTTTACATCGACAAAATCCTTCCTGTTCATCTCTACTCTGCTGCTTCCCAGAATGGCGATCTCGCTCTTATCCCAGAAACCATTTTTAAGCAACAGCTCCTGGTGCATCTGGCCAAATACACCGATAAAAGAAGGCAACACCATTTCTTCTTTAACAAGCCGCATGGCGGGATGATGGATATATTGGGGGTGAAACTGGTCGATCACACCGTGTTGCAGATCGACAAAAGGTATCCCCAACGAACCCGCAGCGGCCATAAAACCTGTGCCGGGTTTCTCGGAAGAAATAATAAGCGCCGGCCTCAACGCTTTTAACAGCACCCGCCAGCATTTGTATTCAGAGCGGAAAACCTGCAGCGTATTCGCTATCGATGCGGCATTTACTTTCAGCTCCACATTGCATGCCTTAAAATGCTCATCCAACGAGCGGGCAATCTCTCGTGCAATAGAGACCGTATCCCCCTTTTTACAAAAAAAACGCTGGTACAATGCAATGATAGCATTAAAACGATCCGTCTTGAAATCCGTCCTTACAAAGGAAGGCTCTTTCAGCTCCCCGTTCACTGATTGTTCCGCATATATATACCGGTCCAGTATATTGCCCGAAACCAGGGGATCGACGAGAAAATTAAAATATTTCCCATCCTTTAACTTTACCGTCTTATCTCCCGAGTAAGCGGCAAGCAACACCAGGCGCTCATTTTTCGAGAACAGGAACCGGAGCCATGAAATTAAACTATATAAAAGGTTGGCCAATACATTATATAGTTTTATAACGGCCCCTGGAGCGGGTTTCGCTTCTTTTGCAGCAATGGGTCCCGTCTCCAGCCGGATCAATTCGAAAAACAGAGGCGTTTTCACTATCTGCCACGCATTGAACCCTTCCAACTTTTTGCCTTTAAAGTCGTCGAAATACGCTTCCTCAAAATTGTAAAGCTCCCTTGATATTATACTTCTGTCTACCATTCGTGAACGACTCCTTAATCTTCCGTCCCATTAAGATTGACATTATGCCGCAGCTTCCAGCCATCATTTGAATTGACCCACAAATGGGGTGAACGGAATTTATCGCACAGTTCATGAAAATATTCCGGTTTCATGTCGATATATTCCATGATCCCGTCGAAATAACGATCAGGGAATTCTCCATCGAACTTCTTTACAAGGGCGCAACCCTCTTCACGGGTTATGTGGTGGTTGCGGATCTCCTGCGAAGCGTCATAAGTGGCCCGTCCGATACCGAATTTTATGAAGGTCGTGTAATAATGCAGATCATCGATCTTGTCATCAATGCTATTGTATTTGCTATATGTACCCTGTGTCCTGAAAGGGCGTGCTTTGAATCCCGTATTCTCGACAGCATAGTAATATACTTCCTGAGGGGTCCATCTAAGATAATAGCCTAAATAATGTACCTGGATATTGGCTTTTTCCAGTTCACCGGCATCGGCAGGTAAAAAAGCCATCAGATCCGATAATCCGACATTGTATTTTTCACGCAGCTCTTTCACCGATACGCCGCCGAGATACAGCTCGTCAATATTCTTAAAAGTGTAATAGGATTTATCACGTAAGGAAGAAGAGTTGTCGGCAATAGGATTACCATATTCCGCTTCATTTTCGCCGTAAAAGACCAGTGGTATCCCGAACTTGGCGGCCATCTTAGGTCCAAGGTTCTTCTGACCCAGGATAAAGGTCTGGAAAGGATGTAATAAATTCTCTATAGCAAGCTTCGTAAGCAATTTCATGACACGACCATTGCGCCGGAATGAAATATTGTCAAACCCGCCGATGTCGATCCAGTTCTTCCAGTTCTCATACCCGTAATCGGTGTATAGGATAGGGGGCCAGGTTACGGTAAGGGGGTGCATGCCATATTTATATTTGAGGATGTGAGCCTGGTAAGCGCTGTCTTTCCCCCCGCTGCCCGGCACAAGGCAATCATAAGAGCCGTCTTTGCTGCGATACTTATCCAGTAATTGAAGTAATTCCTCTTCCCTTTGCTGCCAATTTATTTTTTCCTTTTGCTCATTTGCCCGGCAGGCGTCGCAAATACCTTCCCCGTCAAAGGTCATCGTCTTTTTCCTGGTCTCGATAGTGTGCTTGAACTCCACTTCCGATACAGGACGTTGGTTTGACATGACACATCGCCTGCAGAATTTCACTTCTCTTGGTAATCCATATTTTACTTCTAATTCCTGTGCCATACTATTTATTATTTGAATGATCGGTTAACCAATTTTTGTAGATCTCCACACCATGACGTCCACTTTTCTCCGGGTGGAACTGGCATGCGAATATATTCCGCTGAAGCACCGAAGAACAATAGGTCATCCCCCCGTAGGTCGTGAGTGAAAGGATCACGTCCTTTGTCCTGGGTTGTACAAAAAAGGAATGGACAAAATACATGTAATCGCCGTTCTTGCAGGTTCGCAATGGCGTATTTTCCCAATTCCGGTCAACGCTTTCCCGGATATTGTTCCATTCGATCTGGGGAACTTTTAATCTTTCATTGTCCGTATTTCTGGGGGGAAACTTTCTTACCGACCCTTCGATCAGGTTCAACCCATTACAAGCCCCGAATTCCTCACTTTCCGTGAACAAAAGCTGCAAGCCCAGGCACACTCCCATAAACGGCTTGCCCCCTCCGATAAAATCCTTTATCGGCCCGACCAGGTCCAGCTTCTCCAGGTTATTCATGGCATCCCCAAAAGCACCCACACCCGGCAGAATAGCAAAATCCGCCTCCAACAGCTCTCGCTTGTCCGAAGTGACCACTGCATTGTATCCCAGGTACACGCAAGCCTGCTTCACGCTGAACAGATTGCCCAGCTGATAATCGATGATCGCGATCTTCTTTCCTTCACTCATAGTATCTTTTTTAATTACGGCAGGGAATGTTGCTTTCTTTTAAATGTTGTTTGATGGCGGTCAGCCCCGCAGGAACTATACTGCCAAAAGAAATGCGTCCGCTTTTAAGAAAAGATACATTTCCTTCCGTGCGGCTTTCCATATCGCTTTGATGTTGCGCGATGAGATCATAGTGGATCATGGAAGCCACAGCGATCGCATCAGCTTTGCCCTCCAAAAGCACATCGGCAAAATGCTCCTTTTTGCCCGGACCTCCATGAGCGATAACGGGGACGCCTACCGTTCCCGCGATACTGCGTGTCAATACCACATCGAATCCCTTGCCGGTGCCTTCATTGTCAACAGAGGTGATCACAATTTCCCCTGCTCCAAGTTCTTCCACCTGTTGTGCCCAGCTGACTACCTCGACCCCTGTATGTTCCCTGCCATTATCGATAAAAGCCATGTATTTTCCGTCTTGCTGCCTGATGGCCTCTATGGCTACCACGATAGTGGAGGACCCAAACTTGTTGGCCGCCTCCCGGATAAATTTCGGGTTACGGATAGCGGCTGTATTGATACAGACCTTGTCAGCGCCGGCCCTCAACACTTCCCGGATATCATCGATCGTACGGATGCCTCCTCCGACTGTCAGGGGAATAAAGCTATCCTTAGCTGTTCTTGAGACAATATCGTGTAAACTATTACGCTCATACAGACTGGCAACGACATCCTGATAAAATAATTCGTCGGCGCCATTCTCATAATAATACCTGGCGAAGTCTTCCGGCTTCCCCAGCACCCGCAACCCTTCCAGATGGATCCCTTTCACCAGGTTAGGTCCTTTAATATCCATTCGGGCTATTACTCGTACATTTTCCATTTTTCGTCCTTAGTGGTTTTTACGGATCAGGTATTCTGCGTATTCCCAGTCATCCGGTGTATCCAGATCAATGCTATATCGTTCATCCATCACGTATTTGCGGATAGCGCTGAACTCCCTGAAGCTTTTTTTCGACAGAAGGGACCCCGTATTGATGATATAAATAGCTCCGTTATATTCATATACCTTGGGCATATCCTGCCGGCGATTATATTGCCCCTCCTTCGACAACGCCAAAAATCCCTGGCCATTCTCTTCGAACAGGTTGAAATAGGGGTTAGCCGCCGATTCTTTCACGCTTACCACCATGTCCAACCCACCGGTGTACATTGCCATGGTCTCCTGCAAGTGCTCTTTTTTGCGCAGGGGGGAGGTAGGTTGCAACAATACCAGCGCATCATATTCTTTACCTTTTGATCGATAGAATGAAATAGCATGCTGCAATACTTCATAAGTACCTGCCTTATCGGTAGCCAGTTCAGACGGACGAAGAAAAGGCACTTCCAAACCTACGTGACGCACGCAGGTCGAAATTTCCTCGCTATCCGTGCTTACGCAGATATTTTCATCGGAGGTAAACAAACGGGCCAGCTCTATACTATAGTATATCAGCGGCTTGTTATCAAATAATTTAATATTTTTCCTGGGTATCCCCTTTGACCCGCCTCGTGCCGGTATGACAAATAAGAAGTTCATATTACCATCCGATATGCCGGATATCTTCCTGCGCCTTTTGATAATCCTTCATACGGCCGATGTCAAGCCAGTATTCCAGGATCGCATAATTAATAAGTTTCTTGTTTTCCGTTATTACTTTTTCCATCAGATCCGTCGCATTGTAAAATGTCCCTTTCGGGATATAATCGAGCAGATCCCTTTTGATCAGGTAAATACCTGCATTGGCGAAATAGGTATAGCGGGGCTTTTCCTGCAGGGAGATGACGCGATCTTCATCCAGCTCAAGAATAGCGTAAGGGAGGTCCACATGATGGGGGACCGTGGCCACAGCCATATCCGCGCCTGATCTTGCAAAATCATTATAAAAATCAGCATAATCGATATTGGTGAGCAGGTCGGAATTCATCAGCAGGACAGCGTCCTCCGTAAATTCGTCGACCAGGCCTATCGCGCCGATAGTGCCTAAAGGCTGATCTTCGCGGATATAATGTATGTTAATGCCTTTATTGTCTCCATTGCCAAAATAACTTTCGATCTTATGGCCCAGGTAGTTAATGCTGATATGGATATTCTTCACGCCAAATTGTACTAACCGGTCTATGTTATGCTCTATGATCGGTTTTTCTCCCACCGTAAGCATTGGCTTGGGCACTTCCCTGGTTAGGGGTAACAATCGCTCGCCCTTGCCACCCGCCATGATCACCGCATCCACGGGAATGATCTCCTTATATTCATCCAGGTTCAGTACATCGACTATCACTCCCCGCTTGTCTATTACGGGCACATACTTAATGTCCATGCTCCGCCATTCCTTAAGTACCTTATTTTGGATCTGATCCGCCGATAGCCTCCGGCAGTTAGGGTTCATCACTATTGTCGCGCTGTCCTGTATAGAGGCGTCCTTTAATAAATTCCTGCGAATGTCTCCGTCCGTTATGGATCCGAGCAATTTGCCATCGGCATCCGTTACAAACAACACGTTGGACGATATGCCAATGTCATTCAATACAGACAATGCCTGGCGAATAGTATAATCAGTCGGAATAATATGTTTTACCCAGCTTTTCATTACGAGATAATGTCTTTTCAATGGTGTAATGCAGTCGCTACGCTCGTGTCATGATGACAGATCGTGAAATGTTTTTTTAACAGAATCAGGCTTGCCCATACGTCGAATGATCTGTACGATCTTCGGAGCGGTATCGCCCTTCCCATATAAATACGATGGTTTTTTACTGAGAGCCGCAAAAGCAGGTAAGAATGCCTTGCGGATACCCTCCGTAATGCTTTTCACATCAGTGCCGGTGTCAATGACAGACGGGGGTTTTATACGGCCGGTCTGCCTTTCTCCTATATTGACGGTAGGTATTTTGAAGTAGGGCGCTTCAAGTATACCGCTGGATGAGTTGCCGATGACAGCATCCGCGTATTGAAGGGCAGACAGGTACCTCAGCTGCCCGAGGCTCGTAAAAGCCCTTGCACGGTCCCGATCCTTTGCCACATATTCTTCTATCAGCTGAATGATCAGTCTTCCGCCTGCGTCGGCATTGGGCAGTGTAAAGAGGATCCGGATGTCCTGGAATTGGTCCAATGCCTTCAACAGGTTCTGTACTTGCCGGGCGGCCGTATCCTTTTCCAGCGTCACCGGATGATACGTTACCAGAACTGTTTTATTGCCGAACGGGAAACCCAATTCTCTTTCCAATTTGGCCTTGGACAGTAATTTCAATCCCATAATATTGTCCAGTCCGATGGCGCCCACATTAAATACCCGTCGCGGGCTCTCCCCCAGCTGGATCACCCGTTTGCGATAGGGTTCCGCGGATGTAAAATGCAGGAAAGCCATTTTGGTAATGGCATGGCGCATCGCATCGTCCGTAGCCCCTTCCGTTAATTCTCCCCCGTGTAAATGGGCAATGGGTATTTTGGAAAGATGAGCCGCAGACGCTGCCGCAAAGGTTTCGAACCGGTCGCCCAGCAAGACCACCCAGTCCGGTTGCAGACGTTTAAAAGCATCCGCAAAACCGATCATACCTAATCCGGTGGATTTTATGATCGCGGTATCCGTATCCCCGGATAAGAGCATCTCGACTTTCTCCTGGATAGTAAACCCATCCGCTTCGATCTGGCGGAAGGTCAGCCCGAATTCGGGCGACAGGTGCATACCGGTGGCTACCAGCTGCAGGTCCATCGCACGCTCTTTTTGTACCAGGCGCATCAATGGATACAACAACCCATATTCGGCCCGGGAGCCGGTGACAATACAGATCTTGAGTTGGGATTGTTTCATAATAGATCGATCAGTTCGTCCTCGTCGAAATCCCTGGTTGCGGCTTTCCCCAACAGATCATCCCATTGCATGGGACTGATGCCCGTCCCCGGCCGCTTCGTCGCCAGGTTCTCTTCCGTAAACTTTTCCCCCTTGCGTATTTTACAAGCCGCAACAATGCTCTTCCGTGCAATCGCTTTGTTCTTTATTTCCGAAGGAGAGGGCTCTTTGATCACCCCTCCCAGGGCCTTCTCTATGTGGCGAATGGAGTCGATCATCTGCTTCAGCTCCTGAGGCTCCAGGGATGCCTTATGATCGGGTCCTTCCAGCCCCCTGTCGATGGTAAAGTGTTTTTCGATCAACACGGCTCCAAGCGCAACGGCCGCTATCGGAACTTCTATACCCGGGGTATGATCCGAATAGCCCACCAGAACGTTGAACTTTTGGGCAATACTATGCATGGCCTTCAGGTTCACATCTTCAAACGGCGTCGGATACTCTGTATTGCAATGCAGTACAGTAATTTTTTCCTTGTCAAACCCCTGACCCGTGATCACTTTCAATGCAGCTTCTATTTCCTGCATATCAGCCATGCCCGTGGACAGGACCAGCTGCTGGAAGGTAGCCGCCATCTTACGCAGATAGGGCAGGTTCGTGATCTCCCCGGAGGGTATTTTCCCAAGCTCTATCCCCAGGCCCCTTAAAAGGTCGATGCTGTCCACATCGAAAGGAGTGGAAAGAAATTGAATATTGAGCTGCCGGCAATAAGCGATCAGCTCATGATGGGCTGCTTCATCCAGCTCCAGCTTCTTCAGCATTTGCAACTGACTTTCATCGGCGGCTGTCGTCCGCTGCTGATAGGCCGCTTTCCTGGCAAATTTGCTGGCGATCTTGTCGGCTTTGAAGGTTTGGAATTTCACATAGTCCGCGCCTGCCGCGGCAGCTGCATCTATAAGCTGCCTGGCCAGGTCCATACTGCCATTATGATTGACGCCCGCTTCAGCGATAATTATAGTCTGTTTTTTCATTTTTTTACACGTACGCTGCTTGGAATATTCACGATCCTGTCCGCCAGCCTTTGAGCCATCGATAGATCACCCGCCGGACAATCGTTGTACATAGGCAATGTATTCATCAATTGCCATGCAGGCCTGGTCATGACTTTATTTTCATTGCTATAGGCGAGAAAATCATCTCTTTGCGTCCGGTCCTGTAGCAAAATGGTCATCAGCCAGTAATTCGATCTGGCCCCTTCTATTTCCTTTACAAAGGAGATCCCCTTCCCCCGGAAAAAATCCGCATAAGCCACCGCCAGCTCCCGTTTGTTCTCAACAAAAGCCCCCAGCTGTTCCAGCTGGGCACAGGCCAGCGCCGCATTGAGATTAGGCATCCGGTAATTATATCCCACCTCATCATGGACAAAAGCCCAGGGATGGGGGACTTTCGCCGTAGTGGTCAAATGTTTGGCTTTTTTCGCCAGCTCCCCGTCATCCGTAAAAATGGCGCCGCCGCCGCCGCAAGTGACGGTTTTATTTCCATTGAAGCTCAACGTACCGAGTAACCCGAAAGTCCCGGTGTGCTTGCCTTTGTAAAAAGATCCCAACGACTCCGCCGCGTCTTCGATCAATGGTATGTTATATTTTTCACATATTACACCGATCTCATCGATCCGTAAGGGTAACCCGAATGTGTGCATCGGTATACATGCCGCGATCCGTCTTCCCGTCTCCTTATTGTAACACACCCCCTCACGCCGGACGGCGATGGTCGATAAACGCCGCTCGAGCGCCTCCGGGCTCATCCCCATCGTATCGCCGTCTACATCGACAAAATGGGGTATTCCATATGCATGCTTTATGGCATTGACAGTGGCCGCAAATGTCAGCGGCTGCGTGATCACCTCGTCATCCGGTTTCACACCGGCCAGCAGGATTGCCATATGCAGCGCACAAGTGCCATTGACAACGGCTATCGCATGTTTTGCCCCCGTGATCTCCGTGATCATATCTTCGAACCGGTTTACATATGCTCCCACCGATGATACAAAAGTGGAATCAATGGTATCCAGCACGTATTTCTTTTCATTGCCCGTAAACCTCGGCTCATGCAGCGGAATAAACCCCTCCGGCGTGTGAAACGTTTCCCTGATAAAATCGATGATCTCGCTATACATTGTAAATCCCCGTTTTATATTGTTGCATATGATCCGGGTGGGTAAACCACTCGATGGTCTCCTTCAGCGCTTCATCGAACGAATATTGCGGCTTCCAGCCGGTATGCTGCGTTAATTTGCTGACATCCCCGCACAACCGGAATACTTCCGATTTTTCCGGTCTGATCCTTTCATTATCTTTTACCAATACAGCCTGGGGATTGATCATTTTGATCAGCTTTTCAGCCAGATCGCCTACACTGATCTCCGTGCCGGTGGCAATATTAACATCCTCGCCGACCAAAGTATTGCATTTGGCTATCTCAATAAACCCTTTCACTGTATCCTTTACGTATAGAAGGTCCCGGGTAGGGGTCGTATCTCCCAGCCGGATCATCTCCATTCCATTCATTAGCTGGGTAATGATCGTCGGGATCACCGCCCTCGCCGACTGCCGGGGCCCAAAAGTATTAAAGGGACGAACAATGGTCACGGGCAGGTTAAAAGCACGGTAGAATGATTCTGCCATGGCATCGGCGGCGATCTTAGTGGCGGAATAAGGTGATTGGGGCTGCCGGGGATGCTTCTCATCGATCGGCACATATTGTGCAGTGCCATATACTTCGGAAGTGGAGGTGACCAATATCCGTTCGGTACCCAGATCCCTCGCAGCCTGCAGGATGTTTAAAGTGCCGCGGATATTCGTATCAACGTATGAATCCGGGGAATGATAGGAGTAAGGGATAGCTATCAATGCCGCCAGGTGAAATATGACATCGATACCCTGCGAAGCAGTACGCACGCCGTTGGGGTCCCGGATATCACCGGTGAAGATCTCGATCTCTTTTAGCACATCCCGGGGAAGGCTATCCAGCCAGCCCCATGAATTGAAGGAGTTATAATAGCAAAACGCTTTTACACGGCACCCTTCTTCCAATAATGCCTCCACCAGGTGGCTGCCGATAAAACCATCTGCCCCCGTGACCAGTACTTTTTTATTTCCCAAGCTCATTGCCGACAAAGTTTTTTTATGAATTGGTTCTTATTTATAGTTCTGTGAGAACGGGTTCCTGCTGAAATCTATTTTTAACACGTTCGTAGAATTGTATTCGCTCATGTAAGAATAGTCCTGCGCCGTCCAAAAATTCCTCTTTATATCCGTCCAGCCCCAGCCTAATTTCTTCATCAATGTACCTGCACGCTTCCACCGAAATCTGAGAAGGTCTTTCACGATCCGTCTGGCCGCGGGGTTGAAAATATTAGTCAATGCCTGTTCCCTGTCTTCTTTATGTAAAGGACAGAGAGGGTCCATTATAAAATCCCTGTTCATCAAAAGCAGTTCCGAATACCCTTTTGGCGTTCCAATGTTCGAGGAAGCCTGACCGGGTGTTGAACGCGCCCAGACCGGATTGCCCCCGATGATCAGGCAATTATGATGCATACAGATCTTTAAACGTATAAAATAGTCCCCGGCGATCAAATGTGTTGGAAAACCGCCCAGCTCTTTCAGGATAGAAGTTCGAAACAGGTTCCCTACCATGCTATACCCTAAAAAACCATTCCCCAGGAACTGGAATTTATATATTTCCACCGGGGTAAATTCCAGGGGGTAAATAAAGTGATTACAATCGTATCCTACAATGGCCATGGCCGCTGCCGGGAAAGCCTCCAACATGGTGACCATATAGGTAAGGCCATGCGCGTGAACCATGTCATCTCCATCGATAAAAAGCACATATTTGCCGCTGGCCATGCCCAATGCCTTATTGCGGTTGGGATATTCCTTCATATTAGAAGGGTTCCGGTAGGCTTTAATGCGTTCATCCCTATAAGTTCCGATGATATCCCAGGTAGCATCCGTGGAACAATCGTCCCCTATGATATATTCTATGTTGCTGTAATTTTGGGACAATACGCTTTCGATGGCGTCCCGGACATATTGCGCCGAATTATAAGTAACCGTGATGATCGTAACTAAGGGAAAGGTCACTGGCCTTGTAATATTTTATTTGTTCGCTACCAAAACCATCTGCTCCTTGTCTTTGTCAGTCTTTTGAAACCGGTCGCCATTAAAACGGGTAACCAATCTTTTACCGTATCTGATAAAGGGTATTTCCAGCTTTTTATAAACAATATAGCTGACCAAAACGGTGACGATCGCCGATACCCAAGTTAGAAATCTGGAAGGCAGGCCTATATACTTCGCATTCAAATTCGTAACGATACTCAATACCAGTGGATGCAAAAGGTATATCGAATAGGATGCCTCGCCTAAAGTGGTCAATAACCTGTCGGCGATCCCGGGGAATGCCCTTTTCTGATGATAAAAGCAGAAACAGATCATCCAGCTTATACAAAGAAAGAACACCCGGTTGAACCCAGTAACGATATGAATGTTGTCCCCGGTCACCGGGTAAAAGGCAAAAGACAGGACACCTATCGCCAAAAGCGCAAGGACCTGGTTTTTATACTTTTCCGCGTTTATCCATTGGCCTGTATAACCGATGAGAATACCGCCCGCGAAAAACAGCAGTTGATTGAATGGGTTGATATAGGCGATCCATTGGGAAGCCAGATCCCCGTTGTCCTTCAGTATATGAAAAGCAAAATAAAGACCTGAAATGATCGATAATATGGAGAGCAAAAGGAATAGTTTCGGCCGCCACTTCGACAGTATTAAGAACAGGGGGAAGAACAGGTAAAAGACCAGCTCATTGCCGATGGACCACTGTCCGGCCGCCAGGTAGCTTCCCAGGTGGAAAAACCCGAAAAGACCGGTGTAATTCAGAAAACAGACTTTCCAGCCCGGATAGTTCTTGTAAATGATCATTGTACCGGTGATCGTGAGCCAGAGAAGGGGGAAGATCCTGAATATTCTCTTGACAAGGAACGCAAGGATAGACCTGAAGTCCGTACTGATCGATCTGTTATAGACTATATACAAGGTCAGCCCGCTTAGAACATAGAATATGGAAACGCCGTAAATGCTTAGTCTCCCTAAAATAGTCCCAGCATCCAGATGAGCGCCGCTCCAATAAAAGTAATGATACAACATGATGGACGTTGCCATCAATCCCCGCAAATAATCCAGCGATTTATTTCTTTGATAAGGATCAATAGAATGTTTGCCCGGTGCGCTCATTATTTAAAGGTATAGTTGCTCTCGTAAAATCGTTTGATATTTTCCCTGTATTGCTGACCGCTGTAATATTTTGCGCATAGGTCGAACTGCTCCTGCTGATAGTCTTTGTAGACCTCTTCATCGTCCAATCGCGCCATATCTTTTACAATAACGTCTAACAAGTGATCAAATGATGGATATATCGTGGAAAGATCCTTAAAATCCGGCGTGAAAAAATCTTCATTATATACTGCAAAAGCGATCGCTCCGCTGAATATGGGCTCGATGATGTACCCGTCAAGCCCTTCGCCAAAGGTCAATGCCCATTTTGCCTGCGCGATCGTGCTCTTGTATTGTTCATAGGTCAGATTACGGATAATTTGTACACGTAATCCGGGTATCGTCGCAAGTTTATCCAGCACCTTGTCTTTCATAGGATGGCTATCCGGCGACACGACGATCAGGTTCTCCTTATCCGCGTACTTACGGAAAGTATATTTTTCAGGGCTGATCCACACGGAAAGTTTATGCAGGGGCACATTATACAGCTGCCGGTAGTGCGGAGTGCAATAACGCTGATGCGCCGTGGTTGCAGTCACGATCTGCGCCAGTTGTTTTAGCTTGCTTAGCTCCGTTGCGGACGGCATCAACAGCACATTCTGGTTCATTACATTGATATGCACCTTCTCAAGTCTTTCCATCCATTGCCGGTCTTTATTATCAATGTACTCCATGAAATCGGTACACGTAAATTCCGGCAGGTGGAATAGCACCTCTTTTACATGGGAGAAGTATTGTCTCAGCTGGGTGAACCTGAATACATCCGTCTGGTTGGCAAAGCGCTTATGCCTGAATAAAAGATACTCATTGGGGAGCGTGCTCATGATCACTTCGGCCCGGTGAACTTCCTTTAGCTGGAGAGACTCTTCGCGCAATGATGTGATCGAGATCGTCCCACCCGATATTCTTTCCGCGCCTGTGACCTTATCTGCACCGGGGACGAGGAAAACAATAAGTTTGGATGTCTTCCGGTCAAAGTTACGAATAGCCTGATCCTGTTGCCGCCTGATCCGGGTTTCCCTGATCAACCTTTTCCAGGCCCGGGGTGTAAATGTCAATCTTATCAACCTTGCAATAGAGCCTGTCGCTTTTCTCATCGCATCCATAACTTATATTTTCGCCGGAATTCCTTTTATCGTAACGCCGTCCGGCACGTCTTTGGTCACCACGGCGCCTGCACCGACCACCACGCCGCTGCCAATGGTCACACCAGGCAGGATCACCGCGCCGCTGCCTATGGAAGACAGATCGCCGATCCGGACTTTGCCCAGCACGTGACAACCCGGCGACAACTCACAAAAACTACCCACTCTGCAATCGTGATGGATAGTCGTGTTAACATGTACGAGGGTGCCTTCGCCGATGGCGACATCCTGTGTAATAACGGCGCCCGTCATTATATTTAAGCCGTCTCCCAGCAATACATTATACCGTCCTATGCGCGCAAAGGGCGATATAACGGAAACGAGCCTGCCTCCCCATGCCTTAAATTCTTCAGCCAGTTTCTTTCGGATCACCGGCTTCCCGACGCCCAATATAAAACCGGGGTCCTTTTGCAGGATCTGCCTTATCTCCTGCTCACTGCTGATTATAGGGAATTGTTCAAACAGGAAGCCCGGCTGATGCCTGGAGACATTGTCGAAAAAAAACACTTCCTTTTCCTGCCCCAGTTCAGCAAGAATACCTAACATTTCCTTTGCATGTCCTCCGGCTCCGACAATAACCATACGTTAATATTTGAGGACTTCAGCAATAATATTGCAAATGCGCCGGATCTCGTCTTTTGTGAGGTCATGATATAATGGAAGACAAAGCACTCTGGATGCAATAGATCCGGATACCGGCAGAGGCGTTTTGTTTTTCAGATAAGGCAAAGTATCCAAAGCCGGATAAAAATACCTGCGGGGATAAATATAAGTGGCATTCAGGACGTCTCTCACCGAAAGAAGCTGTTTTTCACTTTCGAAGACCACGGGGTAGTAAGCATAATTGTACTCGGTGTCGGGAGGCAGTGCCGGACGGGTCACCCGCACGTCCAAAGCGGTGAAGAAGTTATTATACGTTTCAGACAATTCCTTGCGCCGGTCAAGTATCTCCTTGATATGGGGGAAAATACACAACCCCATTGCCGCATGGAATTCGCTGTTCTTGCCATTGATCCCCAGCCCCCAGAACTCCTCCTGCCCTTTGTGGCCGAAATTCCTCATATAGGACAAACGATGCATCAGGTCAGGGGAATTAGTGACCACGCCACCGCCTTCCACGGTATGGAATAGTTTGGTAGCATGGAAGCTCAGCGTTGAAATATCACCGTAATTCAATATCGATTGTCCTTTATATTTTACGCCAAATGCATGCGCCGCATCATATATTACTTTCAGGTTATGTCTTTCCGCTATGGCCTGTATCTTTTCCACGTCACAGGGAATGCCATATACATGCGTGGCGAGGATGGCCGATGTCTTCTTCGTGATAGCCGCTTCGATCTTATCAGCATCGATCGTAAGCGATTGGGGATGTATATCTACAAATACCGGCTGCGCATTTTCCCAAATAATGGATGAGGTTGTCGCTACATAAGAAAAAGGGGTGGTTATTATCTCTCCCTGCAGGTCCAATGCTTTAATGGCCAGCTGCAGCGCGAAAGTGCCGTTGTTGATGAAGAAAAAATATTTTACCCCGAGATAGTTTTTCAACCCCTCTTCCAGCTCATTTACCAACGGCCCATGATTTGTCAGATGGCACCTGCTCCAAATACCCTGTAGGTATTTCATGTAGTCTTCGATAGGCGGGAGAAAAGCTTTGGTGACGTTTATCATAATTTCTTAAGATGAAAAAACAGCACTTCTGTACATATCGGTAACGGAAGCCTTGATATCCTCATATTCCAACTGTTCACTGATCCGTTGCCTGTTTGCGATAGCGGCCAGATCGACGAGCTCATCGTTCAGCAACGCTTCCCGGATCGCGGTTTCGATGATGTCCGGGTCTTCCGGCGGCACCAGCATTCCCGTTTCACCATGCCGGATCCATTCATCCGCCAGTGAGGTATCCGATTGGATCGGGAAAGCTCCCATGAGCATTGCTTCCAGCATGGCATTGGGCAATCCGTCGCTTATGTTTACACAGAGGTTAATACGGGCTTCGGCATTCAACCGAAGCATGCCGGCATGATCCACTCCTTCCAATATCGTGATCTGTTTGCCGGTACGACCAGTAAATAACTCCGCAACGGCCCTGGTTATTTCATTGGAGCTATATAAAATAATTTCATATTCACTTAATAAGTCTATGCAGCGCTCCAGGGCCCTCAATGCGACTACTCCTCTTCTTATAATATCCTGGGTACCTTTAACCAGTATCTTTTTTCGTAAAGAAGTCTTATCGGGCTTGCGATCGGGGATAAGGAACCCTCCTCCGACACTGGGAAAAACATGGACTTTCGACTGGTATCCCAACTCTCTTGCCAGGACCTCATCCCTTTTACCCTCTACCAGCAACAGGTTTACCCCGCCTAAGGTTTCCCTTATCAACGGAATATGTTTTTGCAGACGGCCGAAAAAGTGCAGGTCGATCCCCCAGTTGGAATGTATCCACACCGGGAATGGGAATTCGCCGGCAATTTGTTTTTTTGCCTGCGTTACCAGATAACCCGCATGCTGTGTTTCCAGTGAATGGATAATATCCGGACGGATCTTTTTGATCACCGCCGCTAACTCACTGGCCGGATCTTTTTCCATGCCGGTAAGGTCAGCGAATTTTCTTATCCCTCTTTTTATCAGGCCATTCTTTATAAAGGAAAGATAGGGCATGTGCAAAGAAGAATAAGCATTCCCCGGCACCCCCTCATATAAGTTGTTATAAAAGTTCTCATGGTAGACGACACCCCGCATCTCCGCATGCAATGATTGGAATTTCATGGAAGGGAACAGGTGTATATCCCAACCGGTATCACTCAACTGGGATATCCATCGGACGGTGTGAATGCTGAAAGGCATTGCAACGAATAATATCCGCATGGATCCTGATTTATAATTTTACGACCATCGCCAGTGTATGGTGGAACAGCGGAGACCGCTTTACCAGCAGGCGCTCCCAAAAACGCAATCCATAATAAGAATTACATAATGCGAAATCCTCCACTTCCAATCCTGCCGCGGTAACGATCCTGGATAGGGTGTAGGGGGTAAACCAGAATTTATGATCGGAGTTTATGCGTTCGATGCGATTGAAAACGGATCGTAATGTAATAAGTCCGAACGCGTTGGGCACCGTTATGATCATTCGGCCTACGTGGCTGCCATAGTTCTCCCTGATCCTTCTTAGAAAAGAAGCAGGGTCGGGAATATGCTCCAGCACTTCGCTCAGGATCAAATAATCCCAGGAATCCTGCAGAATAGGCTGTAACAGGTCAGCACTGGTGATATCGTGACAGTAAACATCCGTGTAATTGAATCTTTCTCTCACATAATCGACGGCTTTGGGATCGACATCCACCCCGATGATCTTGGAGCTCCACTTGCGGAAACGGGCGTGCACCCAGTCGTTACTCTTTATTCGGGCATCGATCAGGTCATAATGGTCCGCAAAACCGATATCTATGACCTTCTTGCCTTCGACCAGTGCCTGGATATAGTCCATTTTACCTATGATCTCCTTCTGGACCGGGTATTGCACACTCAGATCGGAAGAAAATTTGCGATCATATAAAAAATCACTGTACTGCGATAAGTTCATCTTATAAGTTTGTAAAACTAAAAAGGCATGTCTATTCCACCTCAGGGTTTAAAAATTATGCCTTGCCCTGTAGGCAGGGACAAAATATTCACCCCTTTTTCTTCGGCGAACTGATCAAAAGCTCTCTTCTGCCCAATGTGCATGGGGAAACCATAATCGTCAAGAATAATGACCCCTCCCGTTACCATTTTATCCCAAAAAAAATTCGCCGCTGCTATTTCCGGCTCTATAACATTCATGTCAATCGACAAATAACAGACCTCTTTTGCCAGACACTGATCAAGGGTACCGGGGATAGCGCCCTTGATTATCTTTACAGGAAGGTCCTTAAAAGTTTCCACTACCTGCTCGTAGTTGTTCTTGTAATTTTGAAGGTATCCACTGATGCCTGCCTTTTCCTCCTCCTTTGTTATTTGCCCGGGAACGAGCCCGTCATAAGTGTCGAGCAGATAAAAGGTTTTATTGATCGATTGAAAATTTAAATACTCCATGACCGAACGGGAAAAAACACCGGTACTGACCCCACATTCCACGAAATCGCCACGAAGCCCCTTTACCATCTCTGCAAGCGCGCAAACGATATAAATACGCCATGGCATAATCTCCGAATCAATATGGGGCAAAGTTGCTTTTCCGGCATTATAAGCAGCCTTAAATCTTGCTTCCTGCATAAAATCACAGTTATTGCTGGTGACTATGCTATCGGTCATATAAGTGATGGGGCCATGGAAGACATTGGGTATCAGTTCAACGCCAGGTTTGATCCGGCGGTAATGATTAAAGAACCAGCTAAATCTCCAAAATTGACTCTTTATACTTTTTAGCATGTCCACGTGATTTTGATATCCTGTCGCCCGATTTTATTCTGTTGACCAATTCGCGTTGATTATCACATTCCCATAATCATATCCTTCATAAACGGCATACTCGGTGCCGGAATCATGTATCTTAATAGAACAGATATTTTCCAGGTTATCATATTTTGATACATCGGCATCCTTTGCCCATATCTGAAAAACAAACGAATACGTGTTTGGGGCTATCAGGGCAGAAGGCAACACTACGGCCCCGCGATACCTGTTGCCAGCGTAATTATTAAAAAAGGTAACTGGCCTCAGGATGGTAAATACCCTGCTTTGAAATTTATTCAACATAGCTATCCCTATCTGTAAGTTGGGTATGATCTCCTCCAGGGTGAATTCGAATTCCAGCCTGATCTCCTCATCGAAGGAGAAGTCAGCAATAACGTCATTACCGGAGTTTACAGTACGGATCTTATTAAAATAGTTTTTTTTATTGTTGGGCGCGTCTTCCGCAAGCACGTAGGAATTTGTGTCTGCATTCCCGCTGTTGCTGATATACCTGTCCACAATGGTGTTTACTGAACCGTTGGCTTCGACGGTACCTTTATTAAGCAATATGGCGACATTACACAATTGAGCGATAACCCCCATATTATGGCTCACAAACAGTACAGTGCGGCCTTCGTTTTTGCTTACGTCTTCCATTTTACCCAGGCATTTCTTCTGAAACTGGGAATCTCCGACCGCCAATACCTCATCCACTATCAGTATTTCCGGCTCCAGGTGAGCGGCTACGGCAAAAGCAAGACGCACATACATACCGCTGCTGTAACGCTTGACCGGCGTATCCAGGAACTTCTCAACTTCCGCAAAACTCACTATTTCATCAAATTTCCGGCGGATCTCTCCCCGGCTCATTCCCAGGATAGCGCCATTCAAAAAAATATTTTCCCTGCCTGTGAGCTCGGGGTGGAAACCCGTGCCCACTTCGAGAAGACTTGCCACACGTCCCTGAATGCTAATGCGCCCCCCGCTTGGCTCTGTGATGCGGCTAAGGACTTTTAACAGGGTGCTTTTGCCTGCTCCATTACGCCCGATAATACCTACCCGGTCTCCGGCCTGGACATCGAAGCTGATGTCATTCAATGCATAGAATTCTTCCCGCCGGGCCTGTTCCGATCCCTTGCCCCGGCCCATCATATTGCCGGCCTTCTTTGCGATCACATCCCGTAATGATGTATACCGTTCAGGGCTTTCATGAGAAATAATGAATTTTTTTGAGACCTGTTCTACTTTGATAACGGGCTTGGACATCTTTCTATATATTATCTGCAAATGATTTTTCTGTCTTACGGAAATAGCTGATACCCAACCATAAAAAAAACAAGTTCACACCGAGGGAAAGCAAAAAGCCGGGCCAGTACAAAGGTTCTCCCATAATGCACCAACGAAAACCGTCGACTATCCCTACCATCGGATTCAACGAGTACCAGAAACGCACCTGTTCAGAATATTTTTGCGCCAACACCGTACTGCTATAGCCCACTGGTGTAACATAAATACCTAATTGAACAATAAATGGGATGATATAACGGAAATCCCGGTACTTTACATTGAGTGCCGTCACGTAAAGGCCCGTGCCGAAAGATGCCAGGAAGGCCAGGATAACGAATACAGGTAAGAGTAGTATCTGCAGGGGGGGAAGATACCTGAAGAAGACCATGACCAGGACGAGAAGCGCAAAAGTGATACCCAGGTCAACCAGGCTGACGATGATCGAACTTGCAGGGATGATCAATCTCGGAAAGTAGATCTTTGTAATGAGATTGGAATTGCCGATCAGGCTGTTGCTCGCTTCGGAAAGAGCGGAGGAAAAAAACTGCCAGGGTAACAGACCGGAAAATACCAGGATAGGATATGGGACAGCACCTTTTTGATCCAGGTTGCCCAGTTTACCAAAGACAAAGGTAAAAATAACCATCGTCAGGAGCGGCCTGATCACGCCCCAGGCAGCGCCGATCACAGTTTGTTTGTAGCGAACCTTAATATCCCGCCAGCTGAGGATATAAAACAACTCCCGAAAACGCCAGAGATCCTGCCAGTAATTTTTTTCCGATCGTCCCGATTCTATGATCAGTTCCTGTACTTCAGGTTGTTGAGTAGACATCTTGATCCATTCCAGTTTAAATTATGAGAACCACCGCTTCCACCACTTTTTAAGGAAGAATGGCTTTGCTTTTTTTTCTTCTTCAAAATACCCGGAATCAGCTCCGTAAGCATATCCCCCATAATAACCATAACCTCCATAGTAGCCGCCATAATAACCTCCCTCCGGCTTCACATCGTTCAGGATCAGGCATAGTCCAGGCAATTTCTTCTGCCTGTGTATCTCATCTATATTTGCCAGTTGTCTGCGGAAAGTATAGCCCTGGCGTATGATATAAAGCGTACAATCGGCAAAACGGCCCAGGTTAACGGCATCACTTACAAGGCCTATGGGCGCTGTATCCATAATAATAACGTCAAAATGTTCCAATACTTCCTTCATCAGCTGATCTAACTTTGGGTCCAGCAACAATTCGGACGGATTGGGGGGAATAGGACCGCAAGGGATCACATAGAGATTCTCTACTTCATTCACTTTTACCAACAGGTCTTCGAAGCTCACCATACCAATGATATAATTGGTAATCCCCGCTTTCCGTTTGAGATCCAGCCCCGATATGATCTTCGGTTTGCGGATATCAAACTCCATGATCACAGTCTTTTTCCCGGTGAGGGCCATGACGGCGCCCATATTGGTACTGATAAAGGATTTACCCTCTCCGCTAAACGAAGAAGTTACCATGATCACCTGTTTCTCCTTTTTTCCGGTGATATACTGCAGATTAGTCCGGATAATACGGAACTGCTCCGATATAAAGCTCCGGCTGTTCCGGGACACCATCAGCGTTTGGCTGTCCTCCGAATGCCCAATCTCGCCCAGGATGGGGGCATCGGTTCTCTTTTCGATCTCACCCCGGTTGCCTACCTTATCCCGCAGGAGCTCGATGATCGCAATTACACCGGTGGGTAAAACCAGGCCCAACATCAGGTAGAGCGTATAGATCTTCTTCTTGTCAGGACTTACCAGGGTACCGGGAATAATGGCGGATTCGATTACCCGGGAGTTGGAAATTGTGCTGGCGGAAGAGATCGATGTTTCCAGTTTCTTTTGCAGCAAGAACGAATATAGTTCTTCAAATATTTTTTGCTGACGCTGAATATTGAGCATTCGCATGGACTTGCCGGGTAGCGACCGGATCTGCCCTTTTATTGCACTCTCCTGTTTGTTGATATTATTACTTGCGATCAGGTATGCCTGTTTTACATTCTGTAATGCCTGGTAAATATTTGCCCGCACTTTTTCGAGGGCCCCTTCAAGACCGACGATCATCGGGTTGTCGGGCTGTGTGGTTTTCAGGTTAGCGTCCCTTTGCAGCTGCAGTTTGTTATATTCCGTTATTAATTGAAGCAAGGCAGGCTCTTCAATTCCCAAATTGGTAGGTACTGTGGTAAATTTATTCTTCGAATCATTAATATATTGCAGCAGCCATTCCACGACATTCAACCGTATTTCCCGTGCAACCTTTTCTTTATCCCCGTCGCTCATGATGCTCAGGTAACTTTTCGATTGCTCTTCCAGGTCGAATACCTGGTTCTGGACCATAAAATCTTCCATGCTGCCTTGTACGCCATTGAGATCGTCCCGGAGGTTTTTAAGCCTTTCATCAATAAAACGCAGGGTATTAAAGGCAATGCGGTTCTTATCTTCTATGATAAGGGAATCATATACGGCCATCAGCGTGTTCAATACATCGATGCCCAGGCTGCTATTCTCATTTTCAAAGCTGAGATTCAGGATAGTGGACTGATCATTGGAATGCATCACTTTAAGACCGGATGCCAGGCCATCGGCTACCGTAGGTAAAGACTGCCAGTTCACAATAAAATCAGGGCTATTATAAACTTGCAGGGAGAAATTGGTATCTCTCAGCAACCTGAAAGAATTCCCGCCCACCTCGAAAGTCTCCCCGAATGCCGTAGGGGTCTTACGTCCATTGAGAAGAAATTGTTTTTCATTCATCACCTGGATCGCGAGAGTGAAGGCCTGCGAAGAATCCGAGATCTTCACTATTTGCAGATCGAAGGGCACATTAAGATAAAGCAGGCTTGACCTCACCTTCCCTTTACTGTACCAGGAAAGCTGGAGCCCGAGATCTTTTGCCACCCGTTCCAGCACCATCCGGGATTTTAAGATCACCATTTCGTTGGCCAGGTTCATCGACTGCTGGTTCATGAACAATTCGTCGAATTTCTGCCCTTTGTCGCCCATATTGTCACGGTCATTTTTGATCAACAGGGACGATTGAACGTGAAAGATTTGCGTAGTGTATCTGATCTTGATATATGCCAGGGCCAGGAAGAGTACAACGCTGATCAATATTCCGGGCAAATACCTGAGGTATTTCATCAAAAAGTCCTTTGGACCAAAAGCCCAGGAATTATCCTGTTTCGCAGACGTTTCAGATGCGGAGAAATCTTTGTATTCAGGCATTGATAAACTTGAGCTGTTTATTTTCTAAAGATGGAATACAACAAGGCGAGCGTGGTCACCAGGCTGGCGGCGATTGAAATATTTCTAACCGTGACCTGGTCGTTGGCAACAACTTTTTTCCTGCTCTGCTCAACATATACCACATCATTCTGCTGCAGGTAGAAATAAGGGGAGGCCATGACCTCCGGCTTGGTAAGGTCCAGACGGGCGTACTCCCGTTTGCCGTTATTGACACGGATCACCAATATGTTGTCCCGTCGTCCGTAAAATGTGAGATCTCCGGCCATGCCGAAAGCTTCCATCAGATTGATATGGTCTCCAGGTATGCTATAGACACCTTGCCTGGCGACTTCACCCAGTATGGTAAATTTATAATTGAGAAAACGGATAGTATAATAGGGGTTTTTTAAATAGTCTTTAAATTTCGAATCCAGGAGCTCTCTCAATCCGCTGCGGGTCAGTCCTTCAATATGAAGAACACCCAGACCCTGGAATTGAATATTCCCTTGCTCATCCACCAGGTAGCCTGCGGTTGTAGGGGATGCCCCGGGGAATCCGGCCGTAACCCCGCTGTTAGACGCCGAATTACTGCTGCTGTTGCCTGAGGGAGTGACAATAATGGATTGATTATAAAGTTCGGTAGCCTGCGGATTATCGCTATAGACGATGATACTCAGCAGGTCACCCTTCTGAATTACCGGATCACTGACATTTATCTGACTGAGGCGCGCGGTGTCGAATTGCCCCTGCAGGTAGGTCAAATGCCTGGTGTTTCCACAGGAGCTGAACATAAACGCGAGGACCATGAAGCCTGGTCCAAATAGCCACAAAGGATTCCGGACTGAAAAAAAGTTAATCGTCATTCAAATGAGATTATCGTTCAAATCTACTATTTTCCAATCATTGTCAAATTGGATTTATCGATCACAGCGACTAACGAATAACCAATGCTTTCAATGATCACCTGCGCTTTATTATTGATTATTTTTCTTACGACGGCCTCCTTATCCATAAACGCCCCCTGCCGGATCACTACGCGAACATTCTCCCTCAGGTTCATGGGCCGGACTTCCACCTCCTTGTAATCCTGTAAGAATTTGCGAATAATCCCGATCTCCTCATTTCTTACGACAGCCGGTTTCCCCAACCAATACACGAAATTTACTACACCATTGATCATTCGTACCTTGGTTTGATCCTCCTCCGCCACCCGCGCGAATACATACGACTTAAAGAGAGGCTCTTCCACCCATTTAATGCGATCGCTCCATTTTTTTCGAACCTTACTAAGCGGACAATATGCCTCTATACCCTTTGCAGAAAGAAGCTCGTATACCTTCTTCTCCCACCTGGGTTTTGTATACAAAACATACCAATTTCTCTTGTTTTCGGGCATAGCTTCGCCACCTCAGTCACATGGACATTTTATAAAACAATGATTTTCATGTTTTTACTGTTTTCGTGGGTTAGGATATTTAACAGAAAAGGGTACAAGCGAGCATTCAATGAATTACTCCTTATACCCTTACGATAATGTCTTATAATAACAGGTTGATCAACTTATTCTTCACAGGAATAAAAAATTTTTAAGCGCATCCCAAATACAAAGCCCCCAAAACTGAATATAACCCGGTTTTATTGTATAGGCTGGCTTACAATTTCTTTTAATAAAATAGGGATTTAAAGCCTTTCCTTGCAAATATAGGAGATTTTAATATTCAATAACTTTAATTGCGGATTGAAAAACAGGCTTTTAAGTGGCCTATTTCTCCTCTCCCGCCATTTTCCCGATGACCCAGTACAGCGCGCAGGCAAGGATAAACAGCAGGCAGACGATGACAATGGAGAATTTTATCCGGGCCAGGTTGTAGGCGAGAAGAACGTTTATATGCGAAATTGGCCCGGCCAGGGTCCTGGACATAGCAATGTTCTCAATAATATCGCAGATGGCAGCAGTGATGATCAGCCAGGCAAAACCCCGTCCTCCCTTGATAAGGATCTCGTTGCCGGTACAGGCCGAAATAAACCTGCAGCCAAATCCTATCGCCAGTGTATACAGCGCAATGAAAAGATAAGCCAGTGAAGTGCTTTTAACGCCTTGCTCATATTTACCCGTGTTTTTCCACTCCTGGATAATGGATTCAGCTTTGGAGACAGTCTTGGCTACTTCAAACTGTACGATCTCGCCGGCACTTAAAGGAGACAGGTAATTCCGGACCCAGATCATATAGCCAATGGTAAGCAGTGCGAACAACCAGAATAATTGCCTTAGACGGTTAAACCGGGCAGACCATGAAGGAGGTTCCATACTGTTAAGTTAGAGAAAAAAAATGGCCCGGCGAAATAACCCCGGGCCTTAAGCATTGGCTCCTCCTTTTCGAACCCAATTATGTTATATGTTAATATTTTCTATTGCCTCTACCCGCGCTGCCTCACTGTCCAACGCCCTTAATACGCCAAACACCTGCTCGTTCCAGCCTGCTACCAGGCATACTCCATCTTCCAGGCATTCCAAAGGTGTTTTACCATATCCCGCCAGATCAAAAAGATAGAGCCGCGCCTTCGGCGCCAGCTGCCGGTACTGTTTCCAAAGCCGGCCGAGGTCGGCGCCTGCGGACTGATTGAACGGCCGGTGGTCCCACAGCTGGCAATCCGTGAAGATCATCACTTTATCCGTGATCTCGCCTTTCCGCAGCAGGTCCTGGATCACCAGGTGCGCATTGATGGCATATCCTGCCTCACCCTCTCTTTTGTGCAGCCGGTGAAGCTCACTCAACATCAGGTAGGCATTCAGCTCCGTACGTTTCCAGGTATTGCCGATGATACCGGTATTTACCCTGCCTCCCCTGCTCTTCAGCAGCATTGCCAGTAACGGCGCGATGTCAAACCGTTGCACCAGGCTGCCTTCCCGTACAGGATGCCGCATGCTGGGACTGATGTCCATCGCGATCACGGTGCTGTCACTATCTTCCAGACCGTCGATATTCCTGGCGCTATGACGCACCGCCTGCTCCAGGGCCTCCTGCAATGTAATGGCTCCCCCTTGCTGTACCTGTTGCAATTTCCGGTAGGCTTCCACCAATCGCAGCGGGGACTGACGGCTGCCGGTGACGGCAGCAGCATTACCCAGATATTCAGCCGCCAGTTTCAGGACCTTACCGCTTACTCCTGCCGCCAGGATATTCGGGAGATTTGCCAGTAAAGCCGCATATCCCATCCGGAAAGAAGAGATCCCTTCCTTCCATTTTTCCCTGAGCGCGGACTGTCTAAGCTCAGCGCTGTCATAATTCTGCTGTTTGAGCGCCTCATATTCCGACAGCCAGGCATTCCGGGCCGGCAGCTTATCCTGCAGTATCCTGCGAAATAACACCTGCTGGGCTTTTCCCACCGCCTTGGGCTGCACTATCGACAAAGCATACCTCAATCTTGCCTGCTGTACTTTTGTGAGCCGGACAAACCGGTAAGTATCCAGGCGATTGAAGTGTATCGCCAGGTGCTTCCGCAGGGCGGAAGTTATCCGTAAGGGTTTTCCTGATTTGTTTCCAACCGCCTGGGCGTAATTATCCAGCCACCGGGGTATCTCTCCCGCATGTTGTATCACACGTCCCGTCAGTCTCCCTACCAGCCCCTTGTCCTTGCAGACCACGGATAGTTCTGCCGCCAGGATAAAGGACAGTGTCCTCAGCTGCAGCTGCTCCCGGAAATGGACTGCCAGCCGGGCAACAAACAGAGGATCATTGTCCCTGATGAGCTTCCGGATCGCAGCCAGCTGTTCTGAAGGCTGATCATAAAAGGATTCATACAATGACGCGGACAAAAGGGCTGCATACAGCTCCCATTGCTTGTCCACCGTCCACGTTCTTACCAGCGCATAGCGTTCATCTGTTTGTCTTGCTCTCAGGCTAAAATTTAATTTCATCTTGTCCTCCTTTTTATGTTTTTAAGCAATGAACCCGGCACATGGCCGGGTTCATTCGATATCTGTACTGCTTACGCAGATCATATCTGGACATGTCCCGGCAATAGGATCCTGTTCACCTGTTTTACGATGAGATCAATATAATTGGATATCGGCTGTATCATGTTCTTTCAAAACGGAGCTGCGCCCCATTGAACGAGAAAGCCCCGCTTTGTGCGGGGCTTTCGTATGCTGTACTCGTTTTTTAGTTAGTTGTGCAGCAACTTATGCCCCGTTGATATAGGATTCTTCACTGATGCGGACCAGCGAATCACCTGTTTGTATGTAATAGTTTGTCGAAGCATAATTGTTGTCTTTGTTTATCACTACAAAATAAAAATCTTTTTTTCTTTTAACCAACTATTTAAAAAGATATTTCGAAAATTTTATTTCTTTTCCGCTCACGCTGTATTTTTTATCAGCACCGATATCTTCTTATGCAATTCTTCAGGCCGGAACGGCTTAGGCACCACTTCCATAAAACCCTTTTTTATAAGATCGGCCCGCATATCTTCATACACCGCCGCAGTAAATGCGATGGCGGGAATATCCCTGTCCACTTTCCTGATCTCGGATAAAGCGGTAACGCCATCCATCTCCGGCATTTCCAGGTCTATCAATACCAGCTCATATATCCCTTTCTTAAATTTCTCCACGGCTTCCCTGCCGTTGACAGCTTCATGTACTTCAATCCCCCACTTGTTCAACAGCTTCCTGGCAACAGACATATTGACGGCATTGTCCTCTGCCATCAGGACCCGTATCTGACCAAAAGAAGGCAGCTTCTTTACCTTCTCGTCATTGATATAAGCCTTTCCATTCTCGTTGATCTCCAGCTCTACGGAAAAATAAAAAGTACTGCCCAACCCCTCCCTGCTGTCCACCATCAATTCGCCGGAGAACAGGCTGACCAGCTTCTTGGTAATAGCCAGACCCAGTCCTGTACCGCCATACTTCCGTGTGGTGTCCGTATCAGCCTGTGTAAAGCTTTCGAAGATCTCCTGCTGTTTCCCGGCAGGGATACCGATGCCGGTGTCCTTGACCATAAACTGTATAATGGACTTTTTACTGGACGAGGATACCTTCCGCGCCCCCAAAGTAATAAACCCTTTATGCGTGAATTTGATGGCATTGGACAGCAGATTGCTCAACACCTGGTTCAGTCTCGTTTCATCCGTGAGAAACTCGGCCTCCAGCTTCTCATCGACATCCATGAGAAAGGTTAGTCCCTTCTCCTGCACCTGTGTGGAAAATTGAGTCTCCAGCTTCCTCATGAGCGCCCTGATATTCACAGGCACATTCTCCAGCTCCACCTTCCCGGATTCTATTTTATTGAAATCAAGTATCTCATTGATAAGGACCATCATATGCTCCGAGGAAAGCTTCAGGACATCCAGGTGGGACCGCTGCTCCGGTAAATAGTCTTCTTGCAGCAGCAGGTTGGAAGTACCGATGATACCGTTCAACGGAGTGCGCAGCTCATGACTCATATTGGACAGGAAACGCGTCTTCGCCTGTGAAGCAACCTCGGCCTTTTGCTTGGCCTTCATAAGCTCAAACTTCGTCATTTTTATTTCCGACAGATCCAGGATGCTGATCTTCCAGAAATGATGGGTATCGTCGACAAACGGCACCACATTCACATAGGCAAATACGATATTGTCCTTTTTTGAGGTAAAGGATAATTCGCCCTGCCATCCTTTACCCGTTTCGGCAGGCTGCTGCTCTATATTTCTGAATATCTTGATGTGCTCTCTTGTAAACAAACTATCCATGGGCGCCCCTACAATATCCTTCTTGTCCCCGATCTCCAGCAGCTCGACGGCACGGCTGTTGCAATCCGTAATAACCAGGGCCTCTGCATCCAGTATAAATACACCATCCAGGGAAGTATTATAGATCGTATCGACAAATTGTTTTTCCTTTAATATCGTAATCTCATTGTTGCGGTTGATCCGCATAATGGCATAGGAAAAAAAGGCGGTAAGCACCATCGAGATCACAAGGTTACTGTCATGCAGTTTGGGGAACATACCGGTGATATGCACCTGGTAATGATTGGCCTGGGGACATTGTGTATAACAAAACCACAGGGAAAGAATGGTGACGACGTACGCAAAGCTCAGCTCCAGGATACTTTTCTTAAAACTGACGATAAAGGTGATGACAAGAAAATACGGCCAATAGTAGAAGTATTCGGCGGCCTGCAGCCCTTCCATATAATTCATCACGGCCAGGTAGAGATTCAGGTTCAGGACGGACAGTAGCCGGGCGGCCATATAATGCCTTCTCAGGTTCAGCTGATAGGACATGATAAAGATATATGCGGCGCTAAGATTGATCAGCGCACTGATATACAGGCCATAACAGAAATAGGAAATGACACAGACAAAGTTGGCAGCAAGTATCAGCAGTATGAATTGATTAAACCGGACGATCTGTTTACGCTTGGGAATAGACGGCTCCTTTCCCAGGCCGGAATAAACGACATCCTCATAGATGGATTTACAGGTCAGAAGTAAGTAGTTGTTCAAGTTCGGATTTAAGGATTTCTATTTAGACAACGATACGGATAATAAAAATATTACATTAGCCGTTAGGATAAAACCCTTACTCAACATGAACAGCAACGCCAACGATAAGGACTTTGTGTTCAACAGTCACTTCAACAGTCACTATATCAACGAGTTATATGACGGAGATTATATCCTGATCGAGGAAACTTTTGCGGATGTGATAAACGAATATGGTCCTATGCTGCAAAACGTTCTTCTCTGTTACAGATCAGGGGATATTCCTGCGCTTAAAAGCTCGGTGCATAAGATAAAACCATTATTGGGCTATGTTGGCCTCACCTCTCTTCAGGCTGAATGTCAGAAATTTGAAGACAACTGTCAGCAGGAGAGCTTCGCCTCCCTCCATGATGATTTCGCGGAGCTTTCCGCCGGGTTGACCGAGGCAAAAGGCCGCATCGATGAAGAGAAGGCAAGGCTGACGGCATACGTCCGGACACTGGAATGATCATGTCCCGGCACCCGAATGATCACGTCCGGCTGGAGGCTTTTATACTTTCTGTAATGCTTTTTAGCCCTTCTTCCAGCTGCTCAGCACGAGGCCAGCCGAAGCCTATCCGCATATAGTGCTTTGGCATTTCAAACCAATGCCCGGCACCGGTGTAAGTGCCGTATTTATCCAGCAACAGTTGGTAAAATCCGTCGATATCCGTTTGTCCCGGTCGCTTTATCCGTGGAAAACAGACGCAGCCGCCTGTCGGTTCCACCCATTCCAGGTTGTCCTGGTCCTGCATCCACGTCTTTACGATGCCGAACTTTTTACGAATATCATGGGTGATCCGTTGAAAATGTGTCTCCCGGTGCTGCATATAACGGAAGGCTATTTCTTCATCCAGGGGCGAGCCGCAGATATGTATCTGCTCTTTGGCAGCCAGAAAAGTTTCCATCAGGCGTTGATCGCGACAGATGATCCAGCCTATGCGCAGTCCAGGCAGACCGTAGGTCTTCGACAGGGAGGAGATGGTGATCACATTGTCCCCATATGTCGCGGCCAGGGGCGGCGGTTCGCCAAACTTCATATCCCGATAAGTCTCATCCACCAGCAGATATACGCCATTCACCTTTGCCAGCAACGCCAGGGACCGCAGTTCTTCATGGCTGAGACATACGCCGGTGGGATTGTGGGGAGTGGTGACGGAGATATACTTTGTCCTGGAAGTGATCGCCCTTTCGACAGCCTGCAGGTCAAGCGCAAACCCTTCTTCAAAACGAAGGTCGATATAGTGCAGATGAGCGCCGATAGCCCTGGGTGTCTCCAGGTTGGTGGCATAGTTGGGACGGACGACAACCAATTCATCGCCGGCCTCCAGCAGCGAGGTGGCGACGATAAAGAGACCGGCAGCCGCGCCCATGGTGAGCAGGACATCTTCCCTCCCCAAACCGGGACTGTCCGCCACCAGCAGATCCCGCAATCCTTCATGACCCGCATGCGACCCATAGCATAGCACCATGTCTTTCAGAACTGGAGCGAGGTCTCCTATATCGCAAAATAAAGCATCGGTGTAAGAGCTTTCCGAAAGGTTATTGCGGATGCTGTCATATCCCATCTGTTCGGGAGATTCGATCTCGATGGGCATTCGTTTGTAACGCATACAGACAATTTTAGCTTTTAGCAAGATAATACAATTGCACTTCTGTTGTATTTTCGGGAATGAACAGACGGCAATTCATCCGGTGGTCCGGCACTACATTAGGTACGCTGATAATTCTCCGGAAAGCAAGCGCCAAAGACGCTCCATGGGAAGAGATCGCACAACCTTCGAAGGTATTCGTCATCCTTGATGACGGGCAGTATCAATTGAAGCGCGACGGAAATGCCTGGTCATACAGGGATGTCACTGTAAGATGCACCTCTTCCGCCGCAGGCATGGCAGTTGTCGTTCACTGTCCCACCCAACCGCTTCAATTCATACAGCTGGAATGGTCGTATCCCCTGCAGAAGACCCAGGGTATCATGGGTGATCATTGGGAAAGAACATATGGGGACCTGGATTTCCATCCGCTGGACGAGGAAAGGAAAATGCCGTGGTATTTCATCGCACATGACGATATATCCGCTACATGCATGGGTGTCGGCACAGGCTGTCCTTCCATCGCGTACTGGCAGGCCGGCGCCAGCCGGCTTCGGTTGACTTTGGACACCCGCAACGGCGGTATGGGTGTGCAGTTGGGCCATCGTACATTGCACGCCGCGGACGTTATCGTCACCCGCACAAAGGATAATGAAAATGTATTTGCCACAGGCAGACGTTTTTGCAAGCTCTTGTGCAAAAAGCCCCTGTTGAGCCGTCAGCCTGTGTATGGCATCAATGACTGGTATTATGCTTATGGGAACAATAGTCCGGCGCTTATCCTGGAATTGACAAAGATTATGACCGGCCTGGCGACAGATACGAACAACAGACCTTTCAGCGTAATAGATGCAGGATGGGCCTGGTATTCTCCTTATCATCCGAATGACGGCGGATGGATGGATGATTTCTCCCGGCCCAACGATAAATTCAAGTCCGGCATGGATAAGCTGGCGGGAGACATCCGCCGCCTGGACATGCGGCCTGGCATATGGACAAGACCACTATGTGCTGCGCACGACGATCCCGCCTCGCTGTTGTTGCCCTCCATTCCTGGAAGAGAGGATCCCAGGTCCCCCATACTGGATCCTACCATTGCAGAGAATGTGGCGCGTGTCAGACATAATATCCGTTTGTACCGGCAGTGGGGTTACGAGCTGATAAAGCATGATTATACCACCTATGACATGCTGGGCAAATGGGGATCCCAAATGAAAAATGATATCACTACTCCCGGCTGGCATTTTTATGACAGATCACGCACGACCGCAGAGATCGCATTGGATTTGTACAGGGCCATCCGCGAAGAGGCAGGGGACGGAGTCTATATCATCGGTTGCAACACCTTCAGCCATCTTGGCGCAGGCATCTTCGAGCTGAGCAGGGTGGGTGATGACACCAGCGGCAAGGAGTGGGACAGGACCCGTAAAATGGGCGTCAATACCCTCGGGTTCAGGATGATCCAGCACGATAATTTTTATGCCGCCGACGGTGACTGCGTGGGACTGACAAAGGATGTGCCCTGGGAAAAGAATAAGCAATGGATGGAGCTGGTGGCAGGCAGCGGCACCCCTTTATTTATCTCAGCGCAACCGGATGTATTGGGTGCTGATCAACAACGGCTGATCCGGGAATCCTTCGCCAGGGCCGCAAAGCCGCAAGCTCCGGGAGAGCCACTGGATTGGCTGACGGAGCTACAGCCCAAAAAATGGAAGCTTGACGGCGAGGTCAGGACCTTTGACTGGGGATAGACAGTACCTGCCGGTTAAAACAACCTCATCTGCTCCCCCGGTCGCCTGAACTGTGTACAATCCAGTTCCCAGCGCTCAGCGTTCAATCCATACTTCTGTGTATACCTTGCATATTGCTGTGCCACCAGCTGTGCGATATTTCCTTCTCCCCGCATACGCACTCCCCACCGGCTGTCATTCACCTTGCCATTGTGGCTGGCCTCTATCAGATGCCACACCTTATCGGCCCTGTCAGGGAAATTCTTGTACAACCAATCATGGAATATCAATTTGATAGCCCCGTTGAGCCGGATAAAGGTATAGGCGGAAAAAGTGGCGCCGTTCTCCGCGGCCGCCTTCATGATCCGTTGCATCTCATGTTCATTGAGACCGGGGATCATGGGTCCCAGCATAACGCCCATGCGTACACCTGCATCGCTGAGCTCCCTGATCGTGCGCAGCCGTTGTTTCGCCGTGGTGGTGCGGGGCTCCATCACCCTGCGCAGGTCTTCTTCAAAAGAGGTGATCGATACCAGGATGGATACCAGTCTTTTTTTCGCCATATCAGCCAGGATGTCCTTATCCCGTAATATGCCTGCATTCTTTGTGATCATGCCCACCGGTTGATTGAACTCCCGGCAAACTTCCAGCAGCTGACGGGTAATGCCGAACTTCTTTTCGGCCGGCTGATAACAGTCTGTATTACCGCTGAGAGAAATGGGGAGACACTCCCATTTGGGGTTCATCAGGAATTTGCGAAGAAGCTCCGGGGCATTTTTCTTCACGATGATCTTTTGTTCGAAGTCCAGTCCCGCACTATAGCCCCAGTATTCATGTACGTTACGGGCATAACAATAAGTACAGCCATGTTCACAGCCCTGGTATGGATTCATGCTGTACCACATGCCTACGTCCGGGCTGTCCACTTTGTTGACGATGCTTTTGGCGTGATCTTCCAGGTAGATCGTTTCCGGATTGGGCTCCAGCCATTCGTCGATAGCCTCGATATGCTCTTTCACGCGCTCGTTCTTCAGGAACCTGTTCTTCGGATTGAACTGGGCGCCCCTTCCTTTCAGGTATTGATCCGCGTCGACATCTTCAGCCTTTTTTTCTTTACTAGCCTCGCGGATGATTTTATGACGGGTCAGGGCAGCATTTTCCCTTTCCCCTTGTTGCTCTGTCATGATGACGAAGATTTTCAGGGTAAAACATAGTTGCCGCAATTGGACGACAGAAAAATTTAGTCCAATTGCGCCAAACATCTAATAATTGTCCTTCGGACAACGAACCTCCGGTTCGTTCTGGTGGACAGACCCACAGGGTTCCGTCACATCAGTGGCTAGTAAGTAAACTTCCTTGGGCGTCGTTCTATGCAAATAACGCTCCCTGGCGGGTGGCCACCGGCAGGTTTTGAAATGCAAACCGCTCGACGATCTGCCAGGCACCAGACGCCCAGGCCTCTCGTCCGCCTGGCGTCCCATCATCAAAAGCGCTACCTTGCCGGCGTTTGAGCAGAAGCATGCCGTCGGCAATAAAACGGCCGGTGAAGGATCTATGGCTGTATTCCAGCCATCCCTTTTCGTATTGGAAAGGCAATAGCTTACGGGCGACAGTGATATACGGCTCGTCAATAAAATGAGGTTTATGATCCTTGTCCAGTTTCATCAGCCGCTGTATGTCCTTCATTTCCGTCACCAGGCTCCGGATAGGCAGCTTGCTGGTGATATTGATGAAGATCGTATGGGAAGGGAAGCTTCCAAAATCCTTTAGTTCCACCTTGAAAGGGCAATAGCCCATGGCAATGGTCCGCAGCCGCTGAACGATCCGCTCCTCCATCAGGGCCAGCTGCGTAAACCGTACCAGGGTCACCTGCGGTTTGCCCCCAATGGCGCCCGGCGCCTGGTAAGCTTCGGCAAATTCTTTCTTCACCTGCTGGATCCGGACCCGCAATTCTTCGCGGGGAAGAAGGATGATGAGATATTCATTGGTAGCCAGCTGTTGTTTGTAGTTCTCATTGAGAACGGCCGCTACAGGTTTGATGGCTTTTTGCATGGTTTCTGTTTTAAATAATGTCCCGAAAACGGCCTTATCAGAAAATTTAGGCCGTTTTCCGGAAAGATCTAATATCTGAGACCTTCGGCGGAGCTGCTTCGTCACGCTCCTTCTCGGTCGTAACCTTGCGGTTACGGACATGAACCTACGGTTCATATGGTGTCAGCATATGGCAGGCGGAATACGTTCACCGTACGGCAGGCATCGAAGCTATGCTCCCTTTTTAACAGCACCAGCTCCTCCACCTGAAAGGATTCATGAAAGGTCTTTTGTGAATAATCGGCCATCGCCTTATTGTACACCTGTTCGGTCAATCCTCCTGCAATGCTCAGATAAGGACGGCTGATCAGGTTGACGGGAGGACAGCCGGAACTGCGGATAAAATCGTCGATGGCCCTCAGCTGCTGCATCAGCTGCCGGAAAGGCTGGGGATCCTGCACCCGCAGATAGATCGTATGCGGGGGAAAACCGCTGTAATTGTTTAGCGTGATGGAAAATCTTTCATGTCTGTGGCATATCCGCTGTATCCAGCGGATCAGCGTCTCCTCCATCTGCTCGCCGGCCTGGAAGGCAGCCACCGTAATATGCGGTCTGTTACGTGCCCTCATGGCGAGGCCATAGTCGTTGAGGAACTGTTGCTGCTCCTCCAATAGCTTGTCATTCAGCTCTCCATAAGGGTAGATGACAAGCAGGTATTCAGCCCGCCGCACTGCCTCCGTACTCCCGGGAGCACTCTCCATGGGCGCGAAAAAAGAGGAACGTTTTACTAACCCGGTATCCATAAATAATATTTTTATTGATCAGAAAATTAGTATAAATTTACTAAATAGTTTAGTATTTAAAAAATTATTTTTCTCTTTCCTGAGAAGTACATAAAAAGGATTCACATGGAACTCGAACAATTCATCGGCATGACCTACAAGGGCAGCAAGCGTTTTACGCAGCAGGAGATCCCCACCGCCAACGCTACCGGTTTCGGTGCGGCAGCGGATGATTATATGGAAAGAGGCATTGACCTCAACGAGCAGCTGGTGAGGAACAAACCCGCTACTTTCTTTATGCGGGTGAGCGGTGACGCTATGACCGGGGCGGGCATATTCCATGGGGATGTGGTGATCGTAGACCGGTCTGTCAAGGCCGTCAGCGGGAAAGTCATCATTGCCACCCTCAACGGTGAAATGCTCATACGCCGCCTGGAAAAAACACTCAATAAGATCCGGTTGGTACCGGAAACCCCCAAGCTCTCCGCCATTGATGTGGACCTTTCCGGGGCCGAATTTTCGATCTGGGGAGTAGTGACCTTTGTGATACATTCTTTATAACATGAAGGCCATCGTAGACTGTAATAACTTCTATTGCTCCTGCGAACGGTTGTTCCGGCCCGACATCTGGAACAAACCCGTTGTCGTGCTCAGCAATAATGATGGCTGTATCATTTCCCGCAGCGATGAAGCCAGAAAGCTGGGAGTGGACATGGCCATACCTTATTTCCAGGCACGCCATATCATCGACAAACACGACATCACCGTATTCTCCTCCAACTATCACCTGTATGGTGACATGAGCTGGCGGGTGATGGAAACCCTGCGGACATTGATGGGGAACGAAGCCTCCGGGGTAGAGGTCTATTCGGTGGATGAAGCATTCATGGATCTCGATCACATTCCCGTCGAAGACCTCCCGGCCTATGCCCGGCATATCAAACAGACCGTGGAACAGTGGACGGGTATCTCCGTCTCCATCGGTATCGCGCCTACCAAAACCCTGGCCAAGCTGGCCAACCGGCTGGCTAAAAAGAACAAGCAGCTCTCCGGCTGCATAAAATTATTAACCACCGAAGAGGAGCAGCGCCTCGCGCTCCAACAGACCCGGGTAGACGATCTCTGGGGCGTAGGAAGGGCCTACGCAGTCAAGCTGATCAACTGGGGTATCACCAGCGCCTGGGAACTATCCAACATGCCGGAGGAATGGGCCCACACAAATATGGGAGGCGTCACAGGCATACGGCTGATCCGGGAATTACGGGGACAGCCCTCCATCGAAATGGAAGAGGAGCTGGTAGATAAAAAAATGATCGCCACCACCCGGATGTTCGGACGCCCCGTCAGCGACATCCACGAGATCAAAGAAGCCGTGGCTACCTATATCTCCAGAGCCGCAGAAAAACTCCGGCGACAGCACAGCGCCGCCGCCACCGTAAGTGTCTTTATCGTAACCAAAGAACAGGACCACCTGGCCTACCTCAAACGGGGAGCCACTATCAGCAATTATATCACCCTGCCCCGGGCCACATCCCTCACCCACGAGCTGATCAAGGCAGCTACAGGACTCGTGGACGTACTCTACGAACACGGCAAGGAATATAAGAAAGCCGGCGTAATGCTCAGCAGCCTTGTTCCGGACGACTCCATACAAGGCAATCTCTTCGCACCCCATGCGGAAAACGAGCACCGCAATCTCATGCACGCCATCGATAATATCAACTTCAGCATGCGGGACGACAGCGTCAAATTCGGATCCTCGGGGATGAACAAGAACTGGAAAATGCGGCAGGAACTCCGCTCCAGCCGCTACAGCACCCGGTGGGAAGACATAAGAACAGTGCAGTAAATCAATACCTTACAAAAAGTTTCGACTTTTTTCCGGAAATTTAAAATATCCGCCCCCCTCATCCGTCTACCCTATAGAATGAAGGAAACATTGACGATATCACCGGTCATGAGTTCATCATCGAGAAAAAATATCACGACGGTCATCAGTCAGTTCGGCAAACGACTGCTGAGCTTCATCCGCCAGCGCGTATCCAATGACGCCGACGCGGAAGATATCCTGCAGGACGTCTGGTATCAATTCACGACGACAATGGACACGGAGCCCATCGAGCAGGTCAGCAGCTGGCTGTTCACCGTGGCCCGCAACAAGA
>Ga0105240_10000202_pt1 | contig 121046 bp, 109 predicted proteins | sample KBSC54metaG_FD_80426 | JGI IMG/M metagenome (GOLD analysis project Ga0105240, IMG submission 80426) | Corn rhizosphere microbial communities from Kellogg Biological Station, Michigan, USA - KBS C5-4 metaG | ecosystem: Host-associated > Plants > Roots > Rhizosphere > Soil | place: Michigan...
GCGCGCTGCAGGTCTGCCGCGACACCCTGCAGCCGGTTCCCGATGAAGATGCGTTCCTGCCGCGCCGCCGAGGTGTTGGTGTGGTTGACGATCCGATTCAATCCATCCAGGTAGGCCTGCGCAATATCGCGGGCGCGCAGCCTGTCTGTGTCTTCCACGCTGACGGTAATAACGCCGCTCTTCTTGTCGTCCTGAATGGTGGTGCGCCGTGCGAGCAGTTTGGCGGTATCGACGCGGTACCGCTTGTGGTAGACCCGCTGCAGATCAAAGCGATCGATGATGGGACTGGTGACCGACCCACTGCGCAGCAGATCCAGGAAAAGCGCCGTGGTGCTGCGCGTGCCCAGTAGTCCGCCCGCAAGGCTGCCGAGAGCTCCAAGATTGCTGCCGCGCCCGGAGAGCGCCGCCAGCAGCAGCGAGCCTGATCCGCTATTGCTGTCCGGCGGCATAATGCGCGTGGTCGACGTGTAGCGCTTGGGGATCAGGAATGCCGTCAGCAGGCTGAGCACCATCGCCACCAGCAACGTGCGCAGCAAGAGTCGCCGACGCGCGAGAAGAAGATGCGCACGAGCAATCCAAAGCGGTTGCGCGAGCTGAGCGGTGTCATTCATGGCTGATCCTCCGCATGCACTCCCTCATAGGCCGCTCACTGCGGTGGTAATGGCGATGGAAGACGCGAGCTGGGCAGTGGAAAGGAGGTTGCGCCACAGCAAGGACGGACCAACAATTTTCTGGGGAACTACAACGACATCTCCCGGATCCATGCGGGTGGAGAGCACGTCGCCGGAAAACCATCCTTCGCGCGAGTGCCGGCCAACCACGGTTCCATTCGCGCGAATGACAAAGATGTTCTTGCGGTCCGCGGACTGACTCGCGCCTCCGGCGCGACTCAGATACCACCCTGCGGTCTTGCCCGGTGAATAAGTCAGCGCGGTGCCGTTGAACACCTGGCCGGTGACAAGAACAAAGCCGGGCTTCTTGGGAATGGTGAGGACGTCGCCGCGCCGCAGTTCGATATCGTCCGTCGTGCTGGCCCAGTGGGCAATGTCGGCGGAGATGTGAATCACCATACGACCTGCCGGGGGATGAGCCTTCAGATCCGCCAGCACCTGCTCCTGCTGTGCCTTGATCACCTGCATCGTCGAGCCGGCATCTGTGCCAGCAGCAAGATGTGGAGACACGCGTGCGCTGGCGGCGTTCGTCTGGATCTGGCGCACCAGTTCGTCACGACTCTTCTGTTCCAGCTCCTTCACCTGTTCGCGAACCAGCACGGCACCCTCGGGATACGCCGTCTCGCGCAGACCTCCCGCGCGCAGCAGAACCGTACTCAGCTTTTCGCCCTCGCGAAATCCGTATGTGCCGGGGAAGCGGACCTGCCCATTCACGCTGATTGACTGCCCGATGTCGTTCCAGCCGGTAATCTCGCGGATGGCCAGTACGTCCCCCGCCTTCAGCGGGTAATCCGCGGATGGATCGGATCCCTCCACCGCGGCTCCAATGCGTATCGTTGCCAAGCTGCCTTCCACGCGCTTGCCTGAACCGACGGTGTAGCTGGTCAGATCGGCGGTTTCCCGCACTGCGGCGCGCTTGAACCCGCCCGCCATGCGGACCAGTTGCGCTGCCGTCATCCCATCCGACAGCGGGTAGGAGCCCGGCCTCTGTACTTCGCCCGTGACCGTGACGGTTGGAGCGTCACGCTCATACCGCCCGAGCACCCGCACCGTATCGAAGGGCTGCAGCGCCATGTCGCTCTGACCGTTCAGCACCTGATGCAGGTCGAAGGGCAGCGTGTCCGCATGGAGGTCTGGAGGAACGATGCGGACAACTTCTCCGCGCGTGTCCGGCTCCGGCAGAAGATCCAGCTGGCTGCGAAGCACATCGCTCAGACGCATGCCGCTGCGAAACGCTACTCGACCGGGACGAGCAACATGACCTGCAAGGTAGATGACCTGCTTGCTGTAGGGCAGCAGCGATCCGATGAAGACGCGGTCGCCGTCCTGCACGGCGAACGCCTCACGCGCGGCCTGGTCTCCTGAGGGCGACGCGACGTGCGGAAGCGTGAGCGTAAGTCTGCCTGCCGCCGGATCAATCCGCTCCACGCGAATCTGATCCGCGGCAGCGGCGGGCAAAAGACCGCCCGCATCTTCAATGACCCCGTGCAGCGTGTGCTCTCCGCTGGCGAGCTCGTAGATTGCCGGCCTGCGCACCGATCCGCCGATCGCTACCTGCGGTCCCGCAGGAGGAACCATCAACGTGTCGCCGCTCTCAAAGCTTGCCGCAGCCGCGCGCACTCCATGGAGCAGGAAGTCGTAGAGATCTACCTCCTCCACCAGTTGAGTGCCGCGCATATGCCGCACCAGGCGCAGCGAGCCGGCTTCGCTGGGGCCGCCTGCGACATACAGCGCGGAGAGCGGCGTCGCCAGCGGACTCAGCTCGTATCCGCCGGGCCGCAGCACGTCGCCCGCAATGTAAACGCGAACGGTGTGCAACCGGGAGACCGTAACCGAAGAGTGCGCGTCGCGGAACTGATGCAGCAGGACTGCCTGCACCAGCGCTTCCACACGCCCGAGGGTCAGGCCCGCCACCTGCAGCGACCCGGCATCGGAAAGCAGCAGCGCACCGTCACGGTTCACCACGCGATTGAGGGTCTGCGATGCTCCGCCCCAGATATTGATGGTGAGTGAGTCTCCTGGGCGGACTACATAATCGGGACCCAGCGGTATATCCAGCGGAGCATCGGACGCCCCGCGGCCCATGGAGGAAGACGCGCGGGCAAAGAAGTCGGAGCCGAACCGCCGTAACGGCGTGCTGTCCTCGGGGAGCTGGGAGTAGAGGTCCCGCAGCGCTTCGAGGTTGTACGGCGTCGCTGCATGCAGCACGGAGGGCTGATCCGTGGTGGTTTTGGCGCGACCGGTACGCGTGCGCAGTGCCGGAGGACGCTGATCCTGGTCATGCGAGGAGTTGTGCGCGTCGGGTTCCTCGCCCTCAAGTGCATCGGAATCGGCAGACGAGCTGCTCTCGGCCGTCGATGCCGGCTCGCCCATCGAAGCCGCTGCAAGATCGTCCGCGCCGATATAGCCGCGGGCGCGAAGATAAGAGGTCACCTGCGCGCGTACCGCCTGATTCCTTGTGATCAGCGAATAAAGCTGCTCGTCCGTGAAGCTGTTTGCGTCCGTGGGTACGCCTTGCGTCGTGAGCTGGTCGGCTATTGCAGACTTGACCTCTACGGTCAGGCTTGGCTGGCTCTCCAGAATCCGCAGAATCCGGTCTGCCGGAAGGATCACAGGAGGAGCGGCGAGTCCCAGTACGCTCCCTTGTCCCGCCTGCATGAGCGGCGAACCCGAGTCGCTCAGTGAGCTGGAAGCGCCGGCCCGCATCGATGCGCCGGCGTCCGAGCTGCCCGACAGATCATCCGGCGAGGCACTCTGCGACGCGGGCGACCCCAGGCTGTTCATCTGCGCGTCAGGATCGATCGACTGGGCACCAGCGGCGATCGCACACAGCAACACCAGCACGCATCCAGCCGCCCGGCGTTCGGCGGCTGCAAACAGCGATGGTGTATTCCTATGCAGCATGCGCCGGGAAGCTCCTTTCGCTCCAACGTATGCGGGACAGGAAGCGTTGGTGTCATGGGTCGGTAAGGTGAATGTCACGGCTTTGTTGCTGTCCGCGAAGAACCCGCGCACAATGGCTCCAGCTCCCGCGAACGCGCCGCACCCTTGCCCGCGAGTGCGCTCCGCATCAGCAGCCGCCAGCGGCGCCGTTCCACCAGATATCGAATTCCCTCTCGCGTGTGATACCGCAAGCGAAGCAGGATGAAGCTCACCTGCCGTATCCCGCGGCGAAGTTGCTGGGGCACGTCTTCATCCATCGGAGGGATGGCGATGGCAGGCGGCAGCCTGCGAGGGATCAGCTGGGAGCGAACCGCGGGATCGAAGGGACCCCTCGGGCCGCCCAGCGCATCCTGCAGCAGCAGATACAGCTTTGTTCCCGGGAATCCAGCGGTCGCAACTCTCGCACCATAGCGCCGCACCCACAGGCGCGCGGGCAGGGGGAGCCGGTCTGTGGTCCAGCTGCGTACCGCGTCCGGCACACAGCCCGTATCCATCTGCTGCGAGACGAAGTCGAGCGCCAGGCCCAACCCAAGCGACTTTCGCGGCTCCGCGGCGCAAGCCTCCTGCACCTGAGACCAGAAGGCAGTGTCATTAGAGCGTGTCAGCACATGACGGTAGAGTTCGAGCATGTGCGAGCAGCGCATCTGATCGCGGCTCAGGTGCTTGAACAGGTGCAGCGCCTGCCCGGCAAACAGTTCCGCTGCCTGGAGCACGGGGATGGATGCATCTCCCAGCGAGAGCTGCGTGGATCGCGTGAGCAGCTCGCTCTGCTTCGGTTCCAGGTGGACCTCGACCGTAAGCTGCGGGCAAGGCTTGTACAGATTTTCGAGGACCATCGCGCCCGCGTAAGGCGTCTTAAACTCCCGGCTGCGCCCACTGATGCCATGCAACCGATAGCCTCGCTCCTCCAGAACATACTGGGCGCGCACTTCGTCCGCCGCATGCACCAGGAAGTCCAGATCGAGTTGCGATCGCAACTCCAGCCGCGGTACAGAGTGAGGACACAGTGAGAAGCCTTTCAGCAGGGCGAAGCGGACGTCGAATGCGGCAAAGCCACGTTGGATCGCCAGGCACTCTCGCATGAGAGCGGACGTGCGAGCGGCGTTGTCGCGAAGGTTCTGCTCCAAACGCTCCCGGATCTCTGCGGGGAGAACGGTCAGCAGATTCCGCTCCGTCAGCTGATCCAGGAGATACAGCGCCAGCCCGCTGATGTCGAGCCAATGCAGCAGGTGCTTCCACTCGCCGGGCGATAACTCCAGAAGCGCGTCACAACCCCCGGGATTCTTCCGGCGGAACATTGACAGTACGGCGGAGCGCACCTGCTCGCGGCGGCGTAACGGAAGCGCGGGAATCGAGAGAACTTCGCTATCGGCTGTGTCGATCATCTCGGAAGCGGAGCACATGGCGCAGCGGTCTGGCCCACGCACAGGCCGAGCATAGGCGCGGTGCGGGCCGGCCGGTGTCATGGCGTCATCTTCGTGTTGTCAGCAGATTGTCGGATACTGCCTACAGACAATCTGCTGACAAAGGACAGACAGCGAAAGAACAACATCGCCTTGCAGAGGGCCTATGTTGGCGCAATGCAATGTTCCTTGCGCAAGTCGATGCGTCTCTTCGGTTCAGGCTTGAAAGCAGGTGCGATAGTCGCCGGCCTGGCCTTCGCATGCCATGCCGTGGCCCAGGACACACCCGTAATTTCAGGAGGAGTCGGCTTCCTCACCCGTACCACCCAGGCGGGCACGACGTTTTTGCCGATTGCGGAGCCGCTGCTCGCCGCGCCGTTGGGCAGCCGGGTGTTGATCGAGAGCCGGGCGGCACTCATTGAAACCATCAAGCCGAAGACCGGACCGCCACGGCGCTACAGTCATAGCTTTTTTGCCGGTCTCACCTATCTGCAAGGGGACATCATCGCAGCGCCCCATCTCAACCTGGTTGTGGGCAGCTTTCTCACCCCGTTCGGAACCTATAACGAGCGGCTCTCTCCGGTGTGGATCAATCCTCTGCAGGATGGCCCGCTTATCGCAAGTCTGGGCAGCATGGGAACCGGGACCAGTGTGGGAGCACAGGTGCGAGGTTCCGCAGCGAGCTCACCCAATTATTCGCTCACCTATGCGGCGTACTATTCCGTCCGCAGCGGAAATCAGCAGTTCAACTCCGAGCGCTCCTTCGGCGGCCAGTCGAGCCTGTACTTCAAGCCGCAGCGCGTGGAGGTGGGCTTATCCTACGGCCGCCTGCTGCAGGGTACGCATGAGAACTTCTACGGCATGCACGTCTGGTTTGAGCCGAAGGATACGTCGTTCCGCCTTCGCTCCGAGTTTGCACGCGGCCATCATGCCCAGGGCTACTGGGTACAGGCCGACTATCGAACAACCAGTTGGGGACACCAGGGAAGCTGGCTTCGGAACTTTGAACCGATCCTCCAATTGCAGCAGACCTGGCGTCGCGACAACACGTTCAGCGACGGCTTGCCGCTGGTCAACACACAACGGCTGGATGCGGGGCTGAACTACAACTTCCCTCACAGCACACGGATCATGACGAGCTATGCTCACCAGTTCTCCTCCACCGGCGACAGCAATATCTGGGAGACAGGGCTGACGTATCGCTTTCTCAGCCCCGCATGGAAAGGACGGAAGTAATTGAGGAATCCATCCAAAGCACATCGCACCCACCTCGTCTGGCTGTACAGCGGCCTAGTTGCCGCTGCCGTCACAGCGTCAAGCGTGACAGTCCGGGCACAGCAGCCTCCCCAACCGTCCGCTTCGAAATCGGCCGCACCAGCGAAGACCGGATCCACCAGGAAGCCTCCCACCATGGCGGATGGAGCGCGAGTCTACGCGGAGAACTGCTCCCGCTGCCACAACCCGCCCGAGGGATTCCCCCAGCAGGTCTCCGGAACCATCGCTCGGCACATGCGCATGCGCGCTTCTTTGAGCGAGCAGGATTGGGACGCGCTGCTGCGCTTCTTCAACCCGAAGTAGAGCTGGCCCGTTCTGCTCCAGGCTCAAGCTCTCTCAGGCAGCTCCAACCATTGCAGCAGCCTCTGTGTTCCGATGGATCCGCCGGAATACAACAGCAATCACGAGAGCCGCAAGCGCGAGCAGCGGAAGCACCACCCCATAGCCAAAGCGGGAAAGAAGAACTCCAGAGAGCGCGGTTGCCACCGCGCCACTCACGCCATTGCCAAACATCGTCATGGCTGCGACGGTGCTGCGGCGCTCGTCCGGCGTAGCATGCATCACCAGATCGTAGAGCACCGGTGAGCTCATCCACTGCGCAACCGAGAGCACCAGATAAAGCCATATCGCCACGGATGCCGCATGCGTCAGTCCGAGAGCAAGCAGCGCGGCCGCTGCCGTCGCCTGCACCAGTGTGATGGCATTTCTCCGTCCCAGTGAAGCAATCATTCGCGGCATCAGCAGAGTCGCCCCCAGTTGCAGGATCTGTGCGCACGAGAAGATCCAGGAGAGGCTTCGTAATGGAACGTGGAATTGACGGGAAAGGTACACGCTTGCAAAGGTCCCGGTAACAGCGACGATTCCGGCCCACAGAGCCATGCACGGAATCAGGCCGGCAAGAAAGCCGTCGAGCCGCCAGGTCTTCTTCCATCCGGCCAACTCCGGCACCCCTGCTACCTCCGCGGAGTCTTCCGGGGAGGGAATCCGAAGCGGCAACAACGCCGACACTCCCAATGCAGCGACACAGCAGGATGCGACGAGCAGCAGTCTTTTAACATCCGCTGCTGAAAGCACCAGGCCTCCCGAAGCGATCCACGCAGGCAGCTCGCCGCAGAGAAATCCTCCCAGAGCACTGGTTGCAACGCTGACAGCAAAGATCAGGCTGAATGCGGAGCTTTGCATGTTCGTCGTGGTAAGCCGCGCGACTGCCGGCAGAAAGCAGACGCCCCAACAACTCATGGCCAGCCCCATCAGAAACGCAAAGATGATCTGCTGCGTCAGACCAGGGCACAGGGCACGTGCTACGCCCAGCAGCGGCGCAACCGAGAGGCAGACCAGCAGCAGGGGTCGAATGCCCCAACGCCGCGTGAATTCCCCTGCCGGCAGCGTGCCCAGCAGTGAACCCACGGTTAGCGCTGCATTCACGCTGCCGATCGCTCGCTCCGTGTAGTGCAGATCCGCAAGGTAGAGATTGAACAAGAAGAAGTAGAGAGCGAAGCCGGCGTCGAAGAAGAATGCAGCCGTGAAGAACTTCCAGAAGCCGCGGTTGAAGCGCCAGCGGGGTACACGGACTGGCGGAGCAATCTCTTCTGCGGGCGCGCTGAGACTCTCGACCATGCTCGCTACCCACGGTCCTGATCGACTAAGGCTTCAAGCAACGCAACCGCGTCGTCCAGGCGCTCATAAACCAGGCGATGCACTGGTGCGGTCAGCATGCGCTCCAGCACCTCGTATTGCACGGCAAGCGTGCGCGGAAGACCGTACAACACGGAGCGAAAATATTCTCTTGCCGCCGAGATGCAATACGGTTCGAGCACAGGTTGCGCATCGTCCCTCCGATCGAGAAACACGATATGCGCGACCTCCGCACGAAAGGAGGGCTGCAGCTGCGGCAGCTCCGCCGTCGGTATCTCAATCGAGGGCTTCCCAGCGGCTCGCGGTGTTACGTCGCGGCCCATGATCTCTGGGAAGAACTGTGCCACGCTCGGGCGAAAGCGGACCTGATAACAATTGCCAATCACCCGCCGCCCAGTCTCGTGATTCGGGATCAGCGTGGCGTCGTCGCAGGTGAACGTCCAGCCGGCTCGCGCGCACGCGTAGGCCAGCGTCGACTTCCCCGCACCGGATTCGCCGCAAAGCAGAACGCCACGGCCATTGCGGCTCACGCAAGCGCCGTGGATCGGCGTAGCAAGCCGGGTACAGATGCCCGCGTGGGGCGCACCCAGCAAGAACCATTCCGCATACAGCGGATAGGCGAGCGTGCTGCGGGCAATACAAACTTGTGTGTAAGACGTTGCGAGATTAACGATGCTGTAGTTGTTCCCATCGGCCATCGCAACCAGCAGCGGCTGGATCAACCTATGAACCGCGGCCGGAGGACAGCTTGTACTGCCATCAACGTCGAGGACATGCACATCCATCCTCAGCGGTGCCGTGTTGATGGGCTCAAAGTGATCCCACATGCGCGCCAGAAGCGGAAAGACCTCCGCATCGTTGGTGTGCACTTCCAGCGGGAATCCCATCGGGGCATACGTGCGGCTCAGCGTCAGCTCCGGCGGCTCAATCGGGTGCCGCGGAAACGTGCTCGGCTCCTGCGCGGCGCTCGGGCCTTCGGCTCTCGCGAGAATTGCGGCAAGCGCAGACGGTGTTTGCAGAAGACTCATCGGTGCCTCTGTTGGCTCAAAAGCTGTACCGCGCAGCAAATTGAATAATCCGAGGATTCGCCACCGTTCCAGCGATACGTCCGAAGCTCTGGCTCGGCGCAGGATTCAGCAGCGTCGGATCCGTGTAGCCCAGGCTCGTATTCGGATTCGCGAACTGCGGGGTGTTCGTGAGGTTGAAAAACTCCGAACGGAACACGAGGCGCCCACCCTCGCCGATGTGGCCGAAGTGGAGTGGGAACACTCGTTCCAGAGCGAGGTCCATGCTGTGTTGCCCCGGTCCGCGAACGATGCCCACACCGCTGTTGCCGAAGTCCTGGTCTGCAAGACTTGTGCCGTTCGCCACTTCAGGAGCGCGGGTAAACGCCGCGGGATTCAGGTATCCGGTAAGCACGCGGTTGAACAGCGAGCCTGTAGTCGAGATCTTCCCCGTGCCGCTCAACTGGGCTCGGGTCTCACCGCCCAGCAGCCCGTACACAGATCCGGCGTTGCCGTCGAAGACGCTCAACGGAGTACCCGTCTGGATTACGGCGATCCCGGAGAACTGCCAGCCCGAAGCGGCTTCCCGCAACACAAACGGCAGGCTGTGCACCGTGGGCACCGACCACACAAAGTTGGTGACAAAGCGATGGCTGCGATCGTCGCCTGCCAGTCCGTAGGAAGAATGCCGCAGGTCATGCTGATCGTTCGTAGGCAGTTGCAATTCAAAGGTGTCGGTGCCGCTCTCGCCATTCACCTCATCCAGATTCTTCGACCACGTGTAGCTCACCTGCAATTGGAATCCGTGGCTGATGCGCCGGGTCACCGAAGCCTGCAGGGCGTTGTAGTTCGCGATGAAAACATCGTCCGTCAGCAGCGATCCCTCACTGATGCCCTGATACGGCATCCGCGCTGTGACATTGTTAATTGAGTTCGTGGTCTCACCATTGATCGGTGCGGTGGGACTCGCCAGATGCGCCTGGTCAAACTCCCATTGCCCGGAACGATGGTCCGAGTGCGTGCCCACGTAGCCGACCTCCAGCAGATAGCTATGGCCGAGATCGTATTGCAGGTTCAGGTTGTACTCCTGCGTCCGCGCGTCACGCAGATGTGGGTTGGTGGCTTCGATAAATGGGGCCGTGAAAGGCGTGCGCGGCTGAAACACCGGATAGCTGGACTGCGGCAGCACGAACGGCTGGAACGGATGCGCCAGCGAAGCATCGGCATTTTGCGATCCGAATCCGATCTGTAGTGTTGCGAATGGCAGCTGGCTCAGCGTCTGCTCGGAAACAGTGCCGGAGTGGCGATCGTAATAGATGCCGTATCCACCGCGAAGGACGAGGGCCGGACGGCCGGTCAACTGCCATGCGAAGCCGAGCCGGGGCGATACATCAGCCAGCGGCGTCCGGTAGAAACCCGAGTACGAGGTTCGCACCACTCCGGCCGGCAGGTCGCCTTTGAAGTTCGCAGGCAAGGTCTGCCCGCTGTAGGTGCCGTCCAGGGACAACGGTCCTCGCTGCGCGAGGGAAGGATCGAAATTCGCAAGCCGCCCGTTGGTCTCAACCGGAGCTGCAAAGATCTCATAGCGCAGCCCGGCATTCAGCGTGAAGCGAGGCTTCAGCTTGATGTCGTCCTGCACAAACCCCGCCAGGTCGGTGTAACGCGTGTCCCGCCGATAAATACCTCCACCGGCAAAGGACCCCGAGATATTGCTGACGCCCTGCGGGCTCCCGTTCTGCGACGCACTCTGCCCGACGAGGAAGTCCGCAAACGTCCCAATCTCCAGCAGTCCGTCTGTCTCTTCCGGTTGATCTTCATCCACCTGGAATCGCTTTGCCTCAATGCCCATGCGTGCGTCATGCCGGCCGTGCGTCCACGCCAGTGTGTCCTGCCAGATGAAGCTATTGGTCACCTGCCATGCGCTCGGATTTCCGGCGTCGCCAATCGCGAAGCCCGCCACCTGAATCCCCGGCGCGGCAGCTTCGGAGAGTGGACCGCCCACTGGCGTGTCCTGCCCCACATCGGCGGAAGAAAGCGCGTTGTGCACTCGTGATAGTCCGTCAAAACGAATGAAGCCTGCACGCGCCACGTTCACCAGCCTTGCGTTGAAGACGTGGGTTTCCGCCAGGACAAAGTTCGTGTTGCGGTTCAGCGATTGGCTGGGCCAGCCCGGCAGGTTGGTCAGGTTTTCGGGAAATGCCTTAGCAATCGTCGCCCTGGAGTAAAAGAACCTTCCGCCGAGCGTATCCTTGCCGCCGACCAGACGATCCACGTTCGCCGTGAACTGATCCTCGTTGTAGTAGGACGGAGGTGCAAACGTGGACTGCCCCACCGGCAATTGATCCGAAGGATCGCCGCCAGTCAGCGGAAGTGCCACCTGCGGAGTGGGAATCAGGAACTGTCCGTTTGCCCCTTTTGCATTCAGGATGCGCAGCGCCACCGGATTGATGTTGGAGCCATCGCAGGCGACCTGCGTCCCACCGGCCTGCGTAAGATATCCGCTCGCCGGATCCCCCTGCGCATTCGTATGGAGATCGGGACAGAACTGTGCGCCCAGAGCTCTCGCGGAACGATCGGCTCCCAGCATCGGCAGAATGGGATGCTGAGCATCGCCCAGGCCATTGGCCTCTCGGGTGCCCTGGTAGGCGCCAAAGAAGAACATGCGGTCGCGCTGGATTGGGCCGCCAACAGCGACCCCGAACTGGTTGTGCTTCAGCTCAGCGCGCGGCTGGCCATCCTGCTTGGCGAAGAACTCATTCGCGTTGAAGATATTGTTGCGGACAAACTCCCACACGCTGCCGTGAAATTCGTTGCTCCCGGCGCGCGTGACCAGATCCACATTGGCTCCAGATCCTCGTCCATAGGCCGCATCGAAGTTTGCGGTCTGCACCTGAAATTGATCAATGGTATCGGGCGCCGGAACCGCAGTCCCCACCTGAGAGGTGCCGCTCATCGCAGCCGAGTTCTGCATCAGGTTGTTCGCATCCACCCCATTGAACTGAATGTTGTTGGCCAGCGGCGAGGCGCCATTCGAAGCCACGTTCTGCGTTCCCGAGCCCAGTTGCGTTGCGCTCGGCAGATCCACAACGATCCCCGGCGAAAGCGCCAGAATCTGCGTGTAGTTCCGGTTGCTGAGCGGCAGCGCATTCACCGCCTCACGATTCACCAATCCGCCCAGCGTGGAGCTGTCCGTCTGCACCACCGCCTGCAACGCGGAGACCTCGATGGTGGAGGAGACACCCGCCACCGCAAGCTCCACCGCCACCGACTTCGTATCTCCCGTAGTCACCACCACAGAAGCCATCTTCTGGTCGGCGAAACCATCCGCGTGCACTTTCAGCTCCCACTCGCCCGGAGTCAGCAGCGGCAGGCGAAAGAAGCCGTCCTGTTCCGTGTGCGTGAGGCGGTGCATCCCCGTCGTCTCGTTGGTCGCCTCCACGTCCGCCGACCCCACGCGATGATGCTGCGGGTCAGTGACGACGCCGGAGATCGCGCCGGTGCCGGGTGTCTGTGCCGAAACGAGGGAAGTTGCGCTGAGAGCTGCAACAACCAACAGCGTCCTGAAGGAAACGCGCAGATAGAGAACACGAGAAGGCATAGTCACGCTCACAAGGGGTACTGTGTAGCCGAGTATGCAAGGCCGGACAGGCGCAGTTGTCCGGGCTTTGTCATTCCTTCTCTGCACATTGTCATTCCGGCGCAGGGCCCCGATTCCAGCGTTCGCCCCACCCTGAGCTGAGTCGCAGGCAGTTCTGGTCATTGCATTGTCATTTGGCGAGAAAAGTTCGGGACACCTTCAGCCGCCTGAGTAATAATGATTGCCACCATGCCAGACTTAATGCGCCAGGAGCCCTACCGTTCAGCAATGTGTACCCTTCCCGAGAGCGCGCAAGTTCTGGTCGTCGAAGACGATCCGCGTATGCAGAAAGTTCTGCAGCGCGCTCTCGCAGCCGAGGGGATTGATGTGATCAGCAGCGGCGACGGAGTCGACGCTCTGGAGCGCTTCCGCGAGATACGGCCCGCGGCCGTCGTATTGGATCTCAATCTGCCGCGCCTGCCCGGTCGCGATGTATGCCGCGAGATCAAGTCCATCTCTCCCGACACGCCCGTCATCATTCTCAGCGCGCGCTCTGAGGTCGTGGACAAGGTGCTGCTCTTCGAGCTCGGCGCCGACGATTACGTCACCAAGCCCTTCAGCCCTCGCGAATTGCTCGCTCGGCTCCAGTCTGCGCTCCGCCGCAGCCGGCGCACGCGAGTTCCTGCGGAAGCCGCCGAGCAATACACCTTCAGCTCCTTCACCGTGCACTTTGGCCAGATGACCGCCGAGCGCAACGGAGAGCTGATCACACTCACGACGCTCGAATTCAAATTACTGCGCTACCTCATCGAGCACACCGGCATTGTGCTGAGCCGCGAGGCTCTCCTCACTCATGTCTGGGGATACAACGCCTATCCCACCACACGCACCGTGGACAACCAGATCCTGAAGCTGCGCCAGAAGCTGGAAGAAGATCCCGCAAATCCCCGCCATCTTCTTACCGTGTATGGCTCGGGGTACAGGTTTGTCGCCTGAGACTGGGGCAGCTGAAGCGCCGCGGGGTGTGCCGCTTCGCTGGATGCTGGTGCTCACACTGAGCGTCGTCATCGTCTGCCTCACAACCTTGAGTCTTCGAATCGTGGATGCGCGTCTCCACCAGCGCATCGCGGAGGCCTCGCGCCTTCAACTGCGCAATTCGCTCTCCAGCTTTGCCGATGCGGAGTCCGGGCGGCTCCTCGAGCTGCAGCGTGAAAACGCTCTGCTCGCCGATCTTCCCAGCCTCAAAGCCCTGATGACCACGGCCGACGACCGCACTATCCAGGATGGCGGCCAGCAGTTCTGGAAGACCAGCGGTGAAGACTTATTCGCGCTGGCCCAGCCAAACGGCCACATCAGCGCCTTATTCTCACGCAATGAACCGGCCACAGACGAACTGCGCAAGGACCTCGAGTCCGTACTCTCGAGCGAGGACCGCCGCTATCTGGTCAGCTCGCACCGTCTCTTCGGCTACTCGGTCAAGCCCCTGTTCTTTGGGGATGAGCGCAGCGGCACTCTGCTCGGATACGTCATCACAGGCTACGCCATCGATGCCCAGCAGCTCACACGGCTGGAGGCCGCCAGCGGGCTGCAATTGGTATTTCTCAGCGGCGAGCAGACCCTCGCCAGCACCTTAGCCCCTGGCCAAACGCTTCCCCCTGAACTGCAGCGCGTCGGCCTGCCCACAAGCGAGCGCGTCACTCTTGGCGCCGAGCCCTTCGCCGCCGTCGTCCGGGATCTTTCTCCGTTGGCCACTGCGCCGCTGCGTCTGCTGCTGTTGCGCTCGCTCCGTCAGGACGAAGACCAGACCCACGAGATCGACCGCCTCCTCGCCATCGTTGCCGTGTGCACCGGCCTCGCGGGAGCCGGCCTCATGCTGCTGCTGGCCAACGGACTCACCCGCTCCCTCAGCACGCTGGCGAAGGTGGTAGAAGCCTTCGGTCGAGGCGATCCCGATGCGCGTCTTCCGGAGCGCGGCCCGCGTGAAGTGCTGCAACTAAGCAACGCGTTCGCGGCCATGCGCAGGCAGATCGAAGATACCAACCGCGCCCTGCTGGAAGCCGAACGGCTGGCAACCATCGGCCGTATGGCGCGCTCCGTCTCGCATGACCTCCGCCACTATCTCTCGGCCGTCTACGCGAACGCGGAGTTCCTCGCCACCAATCAGCTCACCACGCAGGACCGCAGCGATCTGCTCGAAGAAATCCGGCTCGCCGTTCTCGGCACCACCGACATGATCGATTCGCTTATCATCTTCAGCCGCACCGGCGAACCCGCCCAGCGCCGCCTGCAGGACGTCGAGCCCATTGTGCGCCGCGCCGCCGAGGTCGTGGAGCGACATCCCGAATTCACATCCGTACGGCTGGAGCTTCACACGGACCATGACGTCGGCAGCGCATTCTGCGACAGCACCCAGATCGAGCGCGCCCTCTGCAACCTGATGTTGAATGCCGCTCAGGCGGCACGACAGTTTGCGCAGGAGCCTCGCGTCAACGTACGGCTGTCAGCAGAAGGGGACCTTATCGTCGTGCGCATTGAGGACAACGGAACCGGCGTGCCCGAGTGTGTACGCAGCCGCGTCTTCCAGCCGTTCGTCAGCGAAGGCAAGCAGAACGGAACCGGCCTCGGGCTGACCTTCGCATTTCAAGTCGCCCGCGATCATGGTGGCTCGATCGTCATCGAGCGGAGTTCGCCGGGTGACACATGCTTCTGTTTCTCCATCAGCGGTGCGAAGAGGCCGCCAGTCGAGACTCTGGCAGGCGATCGTACGACGGATATATCGGCCGCACCGGGAGGGCCCCCCAATGGTTAAATTGCAGACCATATTGTTGTTGACCGGCTTTCTGAGCCTCAGTCCTTGTGCTCTGATCGCTCAGTCAGCGCCTTCGGTGCAGGCCGCCAATGCGGAAGGCATTCGCCAACTCTCGGACGAGGTCCACGCCGCCGAGCAGCGCCTCCAGGCTTCAGAGAAAGAGCTTGCCGACCTCAAGACCCGGCTCGCGGCACTGGAGTCCGCGCTCGCAGCCGGAGCATCACCCGCAAACGCTGCCGAGCGGCCCGTCCCTCCACCCCCGCCAGCCGATCTCGCCGAAACCGTCTCCATGCAGACCAGTCAGATCGCCACCCTCGATCAGACCAAGGTGGAGAGCAGCTCCAAATTCCCCCTCAAGGTAAGCGGCATCGCCCTGATGACGGCCTCCATCAACAGCACCGGCGTGGACTCGCCCATTGACCCCACCGCCGCCCTCGGCGGACCGGGCAGTACGTCGCTCTCCTTACGGCAAACCGTGCTTGGCCTCGATGCGGAAGGGCCGCACCTCGCCGGCGCGCGCAGCTCCGCCGACATCCGCGTCGACTTCTATGGCTCGTCCGCCGCCGGCAGCTACGGCACCGGGGGTGGTTTGCTGCGATTCAGAACCGCACACGCAGCCTTGGATTGGCAGCACCTGCAGCTGTTCTTCTCCTTCGACCGCACGCTTCTCAACCCGAACACTCCATCCTCCCTGGTGCAGATGGCGGAGCCCGGCCTCTCCTGGTCCGGCAATCTCTGGAACTGGATGCCGCAGCTCGGTGCAACCGCGCGCTTCGGAGAGCAGCACGCCCTCGTATTGCAGGGCGCGTGGGTCTCGCCGCCGGATGCGCCGTATCCCACAACTCCCTACACCAGCACCCGGAGTCTCCCCGCGACCCTTTCTGAGGCGAGCCGCACCCTCGGCGCGGAAGGCCGCATTGGCTTTGAGAGCGGAGATCCTGCGCGCGGTCTGCGCTTCGGCGTCGGCGGCTACTTTGCTCCGCACACCCTGCCGAACGTCGCCGGCTTTAACTCCTGGGCGGCCACACTGGATCTTCGCCTACCCCTCGGCTCCCATGCCGACTTCACCGCAAACGCGTACCGCGGCGCCGGACTGGGCGGCCTCGGCGGCGGCGGCTACAAAGACTTCGTCACCGAGACCGAGGGCACGCAGGTCTTCCTGCATGCTCCGCAAGACCTCGGCGGCTGGACCCAGCTCGCGCTGCACCTTCGCCGCACGCTCGACTGGAATAACAGCTTCGGCATGGACAACGTCTTCGCCCACGATCTGCGGGCGTATGCGCCCAGTCGTTTCGGCTACGCGAGTATCGCGCGAAACCGCACCGTGACCAGCAATTTCATCTGGTCCCCGCGGCCTTATCTTCCCTTTTCGTTTGAGTATCGTCGCATCTATACGGCCCCGGTCATCGGCCCCTTATGGAACACAGACGTCTTTGCCTTTGCTGCGGGGTATCGGTTTTGAGAATCCGTCTTGTCCTCGCGTGCTCCGTAATCGCGATCGCCGTCGGCACTGCCGCAACATCGGCGCGCGCCCAGGTCTCCGTCACTGCTTCCGTCCTTCGCCAGCCGAATGCAAAGGCAAAGCACGAAACCCATCCGCTGCCGCCCGCGGTGCTCTGGCTCGTGCCCTTGCAGCATCAGACCCTGGCCGCACCCGAGCCCGCGCATGGCCCCTACGTGCTCAGGCAGAAGAACCGCACCTTCGAGCCACACGTCCTTGTCGTGCCGGTCGGAACACCGGTCAGCTTCCCCAACGACGACCCCTTCTTCCACAACGTCTTCTCGCTCTATAACGGCAAGCGCTTCGATCTCGGACTCTACGAGAAGGGCACCAACCGCGAGGTCGTCTTCAGCCGCGAGGGCGTCTCCTACATCTTCTGCAACATTCACCCGCAAATGAGTGCCGTGGTCATCGCGCTCCGGACACCCTGGTGGGCCCGCTCCGCCGACTCCGGCGCCCTTGCGATCAACAACGTCCCGCCCGGAGACTACGAAGCCCACCTCTGGGTGGAAGGGGTCGACCCCCGCCAGCTCGATGCATGGACCCATCGCGTCCACCTCACCAATGGATCGCAGAACGTCGGGAGCCTCGCCGTCGATCCCGACACGCTCCCCCGCGGCCACGCCAACAAATTCGGCGAGCCCTACCACTCCGATCCCCATCCCTACTGACGAAAACGAGCACTCGCGGGTCAGTAATCTAGAGCGCTATCCAACAGGTCCGCTCTTAGATCGATCGCTGTTTATCAACGCTTCCAAGAACTGAATAGTCCCTAGAAAACACCAGCAATCTACAATCGCCACTGGAAGCATAACGATGGCTGGAATCCATCCATGCGGCCAGTGAACATAGAGCAATAGGGGAATATGCAGGGCCATCCATAGGGCGATAACCCCCCAAAACCACAAGCGCCTCCTCAAATCCCAACGTATTCTGATACTCAGCATAAGTGCGGCCAAAGAGACACAAACGGATCTACCTAAACTTTCTTGCCGCAGGCGAATTGAGAGTATCACTACAGGCAATAACAGAGCACCGATGATCACGCCCGTGTAGTCAGTGTTCTTCTTTTCTTCATTCCCATTCATGGGTGCTTACCTACAAAACAACCTTATATTTGGCGCTCAGTCATGCGCGCCGAATACATCGAAGCCTGTCGAAACTACAGAATAGCCGGGTGGCCCAAATCAGATCGTCTCACGCACTTGGGTACCCCACCTCTCGACTTTGAGATGGGGCAGGTCGTCCACTCATAATTCTGGGTGCCCATTCATGCGCTTGGGCATAAGTGGGAATGTGTCACTCCCCGGCTCACCCCGACCGCTATTCCCTCATCCGCCGGAACGAGGCTTCAAAAGCTGTCAAGCCCCCACCGCCGTGGAAAACCTCACATCTCCTTACCGCACCTTCACTTCCGCACAAAATTTCGATGTGACACGAGTTATGCCCCACCTGATATCCTTGAAGTAGAGAAGAAAAAAGGCCCGGCTACCCAGCCGGGCCTTCCTCTATTAACTCGAAAGTGACTCCCCTCACCTAAACCCAAGCGTTGCAACACCGCCTGTGTACCAGAAAGGGACTCCCGTCCGCTAACTCCAATCATTCCAACGAACCGCGCGGAGACACCCCAGGGGGTGCCCCACTACATCGCTCCGGCGGACGGTGCTGGAGCTGCAGTCGCCTGCGGCGCCGCCGCAGTCACCCGCAGCGCCATCCGCGGGAAGCTGAACGTGCCGCCTGCGTCATCGATCACGTTGACCTGGCAGATATAAGTGCCCGGCTTCAAGGAGTTGAGCGGCACATCGAACTCAAAGCCGACAGCGTCACGCTCGGGAACGTTGATCGCCTTCGCGTCCACCTGCGGCGTCTCGTAAACCTTCACGCCGCCGAGCAGGAACTCGATGCTGGTGAGCACGTGCACCGGACCGCTCTCGCGACGCGCCAGCCCCGGCGAGGCCGCCTGCTGCTGTCCGTCCTTATCGCGCGTCGGGTTGTAAACCTCGTACAGGAAGTAGAGGTGCTGGTCCTGGCGGAAGACATGGGGCACGTTCGGCACCCACTGCTGGCCGTCGCGAATCAGCGGATCGGTCGTCTTCTTCACGTTGTTGGGCTGCCGCTGGCTGGAGAGCACGATCGAGCTGAGTTTGAGCGGCGTCTTCTTCATGTCCGGGACCTGGATATCGGTCTCGAAGCTGCCCATGTTGCCGCTCTGGTTCTCGCGCACCACGAACTTCACATGGTATTTCCCGGGAGCCAGCGTGAAGCCGGTGGAGTACTGCACGTTCTTCTTTTCCACCTGCTGGTTGGCGTCTACCGCGAGGTTGACCGTCTGCCGCACTTCTCCGACAACGATGCCGGTCGCGTTCTTCACCTGCCCGAGGAAGTCGAGCGTCGCCTTGCTCTTGTCCTTCACGGCCGAAGCGTGAATCTGCGAGCCCGGAACGACGACCGAGATCGGGATGTAGAACTTGCCATCGTCCAGCCGGAAGTAAAGCGCCTGCAGATAGACGGCGACATCGGTTGCGGGAACGTCGCTGCGCATCTGCTCGTTCAGCGCAAGCTCGCGATCTTCGTTCTTGGCATGCTGGAAGTCCGCAGACGCATAGTAGCCCGGCCGGTACTCAAGCTTCGCGTCGGGGTGGTTGCGGATGTTGATGGTCAGGTGCCGATAGCCGCCGTCATGCGCACTGTTCGACGAGTGGAAGCCGATGATGTAGTAGGCCTCGGTGTCGTGCTGCACCTGCTGGAACGCAGGCGCGAAGTCGTTGGAATCCACGAACAGCTTGCCGCCGGTATCGGATGCAAGCGTGCCGAGCGTCTCCTGGGAGCCGAAGTTGGAGTCGAGCTGCTGCTGCATGGAGGCGCCGCTGTAGGCGCCTGTTCCGCGGCGGCTTCCCTGCGAGGCATCGCCGACCGTGTTCAGCGCCTGCAGCCCCGTGGTGTCCAACGCATAAATAGCGGTGTCGGACTTCACACACTCGTTGCTCGCCGAGCGAATGCTGGCCTGGTTCTCAATACCCTGCCGGCTCAAGCCGCCGGAGAAGTAGAGCATGCTCTTCTTCTGCTCCACCTTTTCCATGGCCTTGCAGACGGTGCGGATCGCGTACAGTTGGCGGTCGGTGTTGAGCGCGTTGAACTCGCTGTCGTCGGCGACGAAGCTGGAGGCATCGTCGGAGGTTCCGTCGGAGCTGCCGTCTGCGCCGCCGGCGTAGCCGGTGGTGTCGGACGCGTCGTACTTGGAAACGGCACGCAGCAGCGACTGCTTGTCGCTGGTGAAGTCCTGATCCATGCTAAGACCGGAGACCAGGCTTACGGTCGCGACCATATCGGCAGGCTGCATTTTGTTGTTGATGTAGTCCTTGGCCGAACCCACTGCGCGGGTAATATCCTCCGGCTGCATGCTGGAGAGGTCGAAGAAGAGAACGATCAGCCGCCGGTCCTTGAGCTCATTGGGAGCCGCGGCAAACTGGTTGTTGACGATGTCGGCGATGCTCTTCTTCTTGGTCGATGAGGCGCCGGAGACGGTCGCGTTCTCGGCCAGCGAGACAGCTTCATCGACGTTCTGGAAGTCGAACGTGGTGATCGGCTGCGGCTTCTTGTCCTCGAGCACCTGGAAGTCGGCCTGCGTGAGCCCCTTGATGACTGCTCCCGTCCGCTTGTCGCGCACGATGACATTGGTGAGCACGCGATCGACCGAGGTCTTGATGGTCACGATGCCACTGTCCTGCTGGGCGCTCGCGCTCAACGGCACTCCTGCAGGCGACACCGCCATGCCCGTCACCAGAACTGCTGCCACTACTCGTCGCATTCCAATCTCCTTCATCACTCTGCTCCTGAGACCTGCTGTGGGGACGGCCATCCTAGAACCGGAAACGCGCCGAGTAGTTCAACGAGCGCATTGCGGCGGCACCAGTCACCTGGCCATAGGTCTGCGAGTTGAGGGTCGTGTCCACTTGGCTGTACTGAACCGTGTTGAAGACATTGCTGGCGTTCAGCCGGAACTCAAGGCTGCGCGTCTCGCCGAGCGACACGGTGCGCGAGAGCGAGCCATTGACGGAGACGATGCCGGGCAACTCGATGGAGTTGCGGGAGGCATTGCCGTAGTGGGTCTGGTTCGGGTTGTAGGTGAACGCCTTGGTATTGAACCACTGCAGGTGCTTTCCTGCTCCGCTGATCGGCTGGCTGAAGTCCCGATCCGGGCGAAGCGAGCTGGGTGCGCCCGCCGCGATTTCCTGCGACGTCAGCGAGTAGGAGGGAGTGGCCCAGCCGCCTGTAGCGAACGAGTAGGTGCCGGAGACCGAGTAGCCATCCAGAATCTTCGAGACGACACCGCCCTTGTTGAAGAAGGCGCGATTCGGACCGAAGGGAGGTTCGATCACAAAGTTGCCCGAGAGCTGGTGGCGCCGGTCGAAGCTGGAGTTGCTCTCTTCGGCCGTGAGGTCCAGGTCGTTCTGCGCGATGAAGTTGCCGCTGCCGCCCACCGAGGAAGCATCGTCAATCGAGTGCGAATAGACGTAGCGCGCTGCCAGCGAGATGCCCTTATGCATCCGGTTGCGGACGTTGACAGTCAGCGAGTTGGAGCGCTGGAACCCGAGCGAGTCCTCATAGTTGAACTGAGTGACGCTGGGGATGAGGACACCGGTCGGCGTACGGTTGGGTGCGCGAATGATGTCCAGGTTGTTTGCGTGGGCTCCGGCATAGTCGATGTTGAGGACCACGCCCTGCGGCAGCGTCCGCTGAATTCCCAGGTTGTACGCCTGCACCATACCCAGGCGGTAGTTCGGGTTGACGCCGAAGGTGCTCTGAGTAAGCTGCTGCGAGCAGTTGAACCCGTGATTCAACGTCATGTTCTGGAGCGTGCAGCCAGTGTTGTTGGCTGCAGTGCTCTGGGTATTGGTCTGCGTGAGATAGAAGGGCTGCTGGTAGGCCATGCTGCTGGCGAACCGCGCGTACTGCCCGGTGTTGTAGTTGATGCCGTAGCTGGCACGAACCACCGTGTTCTTGGTCCAGGAGAACTTGGGCTGCCACGCCAGCGCAACGCGCGGCGAGAACATGGTCTTGTCCGGCTTGATGAGCGTTCCCGGGGTGACGTTCTGGCAGCCTGTGGAGGCAGTTCCCGACGGCGGCGTTGTTGCGCAGACGTTGGAGACGGCAAGGGAGGAACCGGCGCCCGCCACATTCAGATTGACCAGCCGGCCGTACTTCTCCGAGTACGGCGAGAAGTACTCCCAGCGCAGGCCGTAGTTGAAGGTGAGGTTGGAGCGCGCTCTCCAGTCATCCTGAGCGTATCCGTCCCACACATTGGCGCGGAGATAAATCTTGTTGAGGCCGGCGCTGATTCTGGTCTGCTGCGGAAGACCCAGCAGAAAGTCCGCGAATGCGGAGCCGCCGGTTCCAGCGGTGCTCTGGGTCGCGAATCCCGAGAAAGTAAAGGATCCGAGCGCGCCATTGGCGCCGATGCTGTCTGCGTGAATGCGGCGGAAGTCCATTCCAAAACGCATGTTGTGACGCGCGTGCGACCAGGATGCGAAGTCGCTGAAGCTGATGGTCTGATTGACCGATTGGGCCGGCGATGTATCGCTGAGGCTGGCCACTCCGCCGGTAATGCCGATGTTGGGCACACCGAAGTAGAACGGGTTCGTATAGATAGCCGGAGTTCCAACCAGGATGCCGGCGGCAGCCGCTGGATTAACTCCGGAGCCGGTGAATTGATTGGTGGTATCGGAGGTGCTGCGATTCCAGGTCAGGGTTGCGGTGCTGTTCAGCCGCCCGCGCCCAATAGTGTAGGAGCTGCTCACGTTGTAGCCGTCCGTGGCGGACTTGCCGGAGAGCGCCGGGTTGAAGCTGGAGTTCGCGTTCGCGCCATGCGAGTAGGAGAAGTTCTCCGCGATGGACTGGCGCAGGCCCGGAGGCGGAGTGCGTCCCTGGCCGCCCCGTCCGAAGCCGCCGCCGAAGCCGCGGCCGCCACGAGTTGGCGACGCGCCGAAGCTGCGGTTGTAGCGGGCCGAAGCCTGGGTCTGATGCGTGCTGCCGGGCAGGTTGGCCTGATAGTTATAGCTGGTGAGGGCAGAGCTTACGTTGGGCAGCGGATAGTAGTTCAGCAGCGCGAGCGCCGAAGGATTCAGCTCACTCTGCGGGATGCAGGCCGCGGGCGACGGATCGATGGCATACAGCTGGCTTGCGCAACCGCTGTTGCCGTAGGGCAGTCCGGTCGCCGGGTCATAGACCAGGCCACCGAGTCCGCGTCCGGCCTGGAAGCCGGGAGTGAGATCGCCGTAGCGCTGCGCCAGAGAAGGCACAATCGTCTGCAGCGTGGAAGGCCGTACGATGCGGTTCTGCGTGAACGACAGGAAGAGGAACTGCTTCGGGTTGGGAGTGGTGAGGTGCGGGATAAATGGCGTCCCGGTAAAGCTCGCCACGATTGTGTTCTGACGGCTCTCCGGCTTGGACAGCGGCACGCCAGTCAGCGAATACGGCGTCGCGTCCAGTGCGCTGTTGTAACCGTTGTAGGCAAGCGTGCCGTGCCATGCGTTTGGATTCTGGCCACGGAATCCGCGGCCAAAACCGCCTCCGCCAGCAAAGCCGCCGCGAGGGCCACCGCCGCCACCACCGCCCCGGAACCCGCCAGGACCGCCAAACCCGCCGCCGGGACCGCCGGGACCACCAGGTCCGCCGCCCGGGCCGCCGCCGGGTCCGCCAAAGCTGCCGCTCTGCATCGCGCCCGTGAAAGCCCCGGCGATGTCGCCATTGTTCAAGCCCTGGCGCTGCATGTCTTCGATGCGATTGCGCAGATCGTCTTCACTGAAGCCGGCGAGCCCATTGGTCTGGCCCTGCTGCCCACTCACTGCGATCGAGTCCAGCGTAGTCGAGCTGTCCGCCGAACTGACATCGCCCAGCGAGGGCATCTGCACGCCGGTATTGCCCGAACCGGCGGTTGCGTCCAGCGCATCTGCGTCCAGATTGTTCTCAACGCTGAGCGCCTGCGTGCCGCGTCCAACCCGGTTCACTGATCCGCGCACGCCAGCCGGTGGCATACCCGGGGCGCCCGGAACCCGTGGTGCACGTGGTGCGGAGTTGGTTGCGACGGTCGCTCCTGGCTGAGCAGGAACTGCCTGCTGCTGTGGCGCGCGCGAGGCGAGGTCCATCTTAAATTCGGCGACCTGAGCGGCCGCGCCGCTTCCACCAGCTGCGTCGATCGCCAGCTCGCGGGTCGCCGAGGCAAACCCGGTCAGCTCGGTGCGGATTACATAGTGCGCGTTGGCCGGCACCTGCATCTGGTAATTGCCGTCGTTGTCGGTCGTGGTCGCGTATTTCTTACCCGTCGCCGAATTGGTCGCGGTCACCGCCACGCCCGGCAGCGGAGTCAAGCCCGCCTTGACCGAACCCTTAATGGTTGCGCTCTGCACGGTGGCGGAGGGAGCTGCGGCGGAAGGCTGCGGGCTTGGCGCGGTAACCTGCGCGGGAGCAGCAGGCGCCATTGGTGCGGCATCCCCTGTCTGCGAGAACGCGGTACCCGCGGTCACCATGGTCAGCACGAACCCTACCGCAGCCAGATACTTACTACTCGTCAGTCGACGCACGACGTACTCTCCATTCAAAACGCGGCAAAGCTGCCACACGCCTGCGCATCTCCGGCATGGTTTCCCAACGTGTGTTGCGATTCGGCGGCAGTCTGCACATACAGACGGGATGTTGTTTGCAAAGGACTCTCTGCGCGCGGAAAATTATGAGCTGCGCCCTCCGCAACCCTGGGCGCAAGCTCGCAAGTGGCCGTGCGACCATGAGATATGGCGAATACCGTTGAAACCGAAGGCACAGTGCTGCATATTTCCAGCCGGGCCGCCGCGCGTCTTCGCTTGGGTCACCTCTGGGTTTACCGGTCCGACTTGGAAGGCGGTCCAGAAAACGGCCCAGGAGAGCTCGACGGGAGCGGCCTGGTTACCGTGTCGGATCCGCGCGGGCGACCGCTGGGCTCAGGGCTTTACTCCGAATCCTCCGAAATCGCTGTGCGGATGGTTTCGTCGCGGCCCGGGCTGACGCGCGCCGATTACCTGATGGAGCTGCGCCTCAGGCTGCGTGCGGCGCTCGATCTACGCCGAGTCCTGGTGCCGGAGGCGTTTTCCGGAGATGAAACCAACGCCTGCCGCTTGTTTTTCTCGGAGGCCGACGAGTTGCCTGGAATCGTCGGCGATCGCTACAACGGCGTGGTGGTGCTGCAGCTGCTGACGCAGGGGACGGCGCGGGATGATGTTCGAGAAGTTGTCCGCGAGGTGCTCAGCGAAGAGCCTTGGGCCACGCTGGTGGTGGAGCGGCCGGACGGGCGCATGCGCGAACTCGAGCGGCTTGGGCCGGCTCCCGATGCGCCGCTGCTGCAGCGTTCTCCCGACGCTTCGCCGCAGACCATTTTTAATATCAATGGGCTTGGGTATCACTTCGACGCGGCGTCCGGGCAGAAGACCGGCGCATTTCTCGATCAGAGGCTGAACTACGCTGCCGCTGCTGCCGCGGCGCATGGCCGTGCGCTGGACGTTTGCACCTATCAGGGCGGCTTTGCGCTCCATCTGGCCCGCACCTGCAGCCGGGTTACGGGGGTGGATGCCAGCCGTGCCGCGCTGGAGGTGGCAGACCGCAATCTGGAATTAAATCGGCACGCCCTCTCCGCTCGCGTGGACTGGATGGAGGCAGACGCGTTCGAACTGTTGCGCGATCTGGCCGATGGCAAAGAGAGCTTCGACACCATCGTGCTCGATCCGCCGGCATTTGCGAAATCCCGGCGAGCCGCCGAGGGCGCGCTGCGCGGTTACAAGGAACTGAATCTGCGCGCGCTCAAGATGCTGGGCCAGGGCGGCACCCTTGTCACCTGCTCCTGCTCCCATCACGTCGGCCTGAGTGACTTCGTCGAGATGCTGCGCTCCGCCGCCGCCGACGCGGGCCGGCGTGTCCAGTTGCTGAAGACTCGGGGCGCCGCGCCAGACCATCCGGCAATCCTCACGCTTCCGGAGAGCAGCTATCTGAAATGCCTGATATGCCGGGTGAGCGGATGAACCATCGGAGTGCTACAACAACCGTGCGCAAGCGATCCGTTGCCTTGACGGCACTGACGCTGAGCTGGATGCTGGTCGAGCTTGGCGTCTCCGCTTATTCGGCCTTCAGCGCGCACAGCCCGGCCATGCTCGCCTTCGGGTCGGACAGCCTGGTGGAGACCATCTCCGCGGCGACTGTTCTCTCGCAGTGGGTGCCGGGGATTCGCCTGTCGGAACGCCGAGCGGCGCGCATCAGCGGCGGGCTGCTGCTTCTGCTGGCCGTTGCCATCCTGATTATCGCGACCGGCTCCTACGTGCTGCGAGTGGAACCGGAGCGGACATTTGCGGGAATCGGCATCACCGCCGCCGCGCTGGTGGTGATGCCAGTACTGGCAATGCTGAAGCGGCGTGAAGCGGCACACACCGGCAATGCCGCCCTGGCCGCCGATGCGGTGCAGTCCGCCACCTGCGCCTACATCGCCTCGGTTACGCTGCTCGGACTTGCACTTCGCGCACTGCTGGGCATTGGATGGTTCGACAATCTGGCCGCCCTCGCGGCCGTTCCACTGCTGGTCCGCGAAGGCAGGGAGGCGTGGCGCGGAAAGGCGTGCGGCTGTTGCTGAACAATCTGTGAGACTAAAAGAAATATGAGATCTCGCCGGTGATCGATCGCGGCGCGACGGAGTGAGGGCCTGATCCGTTAAGCACGACCGCGGCTGCACTTCGGCCGCCGCGGTCTACGTTCGAGCTGGTTGCGATCTGGCCTGTACTAATTGCTGGCGGTTTGGGCCGCAGGCTTCAGCACTGTGGGCTCATGGTCGCGGGCCTCAAACTTACTGAAGAAGCTGTAGAGGCCGGGATACTGTTCGTTGGTGAACAGGATGTCGCCCACCAGCACAGTGCGGCGGATCAGGACGGAGTTGGGGGTCTGTTCCGTCTTGAGTTCGTAGGCTGCCGACGTCATATCGTGGCCCGTGGCCTTGTCCTTGTATGTGTAGGGAATGCTTCCGGAAGCTGGCGCGGATTCAATGGTGTATCCCGCGGGAAACGTGACACGGACCAGGTCCAGCGTCGTGGAAGGGTAAGGAAAATAGACAGCCTGTTCGCGCTTCTCGTGCGAGAACGTTGGCTTGGCGGAGAAGACGAAGACATCGGCCGGCACCAGAACGCGCTTTCCGGCCGAGGATGCGATCGCGCCCTTGACGTCGAAGTTGACGATGAGCGGCTTCTCATAGTCGTCCACATTCACCATCGTTTTCACTTTGATCTCCATCCCGCCCGGCATCATCTCCAGTAGTGCATTCTCAAACTCATGGTTGAGGCTTTGTGCGTCGCCGCGCAGATAGCGCTGTCGCCATTGCAGGGCTGGCGAGCCGAGGAAGGTGAGCGTCACGGTGCCGGTGGCGATGCCGTGATCGTCGAGCGTGAGGGCGGCGACGCGGTCGGTGCGCGATTGCTTGTAGGAGGCGGCGGGCGTTGTCGCGATCTCGGCGCCGTTCTCCGTCTGGCGAAGGCCCTGGGTCAGGGAGTGCTTCCATGCCAGATCGCCGAAGGGGCAGAAGGGCTGGCCGGGATCGAAGAACTGGTCCTTGCCGCCGACGTTCACGATGGCAACATCGTCATTGAGCTGGTCCAGGCTGAGATAGCTGGGAAGGAAGAGGCTCTTGTCGCGATTGGTGACGCCCATGACGTACGCCTTGAATCCGGCGGCGCGCGCCATGGCAACAAACAGTTCGGTGAGCTGATCGTCGGTGCCGCGCTTGCGTTCCCACACGTCATCCGTGTTCTTCACCGCGCCCAGGCCATTCGCCTGCTCCTCGGACCTGGATCGGTGGCGAGTGTAGACCGTGTTCTCAAGCTTGAGAACCGCAGCGTATATCTTCCGCAGCTTTTGGTCTTCGGTGTCGCCGGGCTGGACGAGCTCGTTGACCGCGGCACGCACCTTGGTGCCGGGTCCAATGAAGTGATCGCGAGACTTGGACCAGCGCTTGCCGCCATCCTTCCAGAAGTTCTCTGCGCTGGTATAGGCGGTGTAGTAGAAAAGCACCCGGTATCCGAGGCTGCGAATCGGAGGCATGTACTCTTCGTCGGTGAGCGCCGGCACATTGTCGATCTTCAGCTCGAACCTGCGCTCCGGGCCCTCGTTGCGGGTGCTCGGAATCTCCACATTGCTCATTTCCACGCCTTTCGGCAGGATCTTCGACCAGGAGATGCCGCTGGTGATGATTTCGCCCTTCTCGTCCTTGCTGATCAGTTCCCGGCCGGTGGGAAGCCATTCGTAGTGCGCATGACGGGTGAACAGGTCGGACTGGATGATCCAGCGTGCGGGGAAGTAGGTTGAGTCGTCATAGCGCATGTCGTACGTGTACTCGATGATGCTACCGACCTCGACCGAAGGAAGCGTGAACACCTTGGCCGTGTATTTGTAGTCCCGGCCTTTTTGAATCAACTTCTCGTAGGGCTTTCCGGTGAAGGGGATAACGGTGCCGTCGGGATGGATGGTCCTCCCTGCAATGTCTTCGATCTTGTAGCTGCCATCGTCATACGAGTTGTACTGGCCCACTTCGACGTTCGCGTAATCCTTGCCGCCTTCGGTGAGCACCTTGAGCCGGACATACGTCCGCCAGTAGTGAAGGTGATCGTCGGTGATCTCTTCCCGGTTGAGATAAATGGCAGTCGCGCCCGGAGCTTCCGGAGCGGAGGTCATCTTGAGCTCTTCCGGGGTAGGCTCGATCCACTGTGTGGCATGGGCGGCGTGTGCGAACGAGATAAGACAGACGAGAGAGAGGCAGATACGGCGGATGGCAGCGGTCATGTTGAAGACGGTCCTTATGGGTTGAGCAGTACGGGGTGGAGGACGTGGGCGGCTATTGCTTCTTGAGCACTGCGCGGCTCTCTTCGTCCGCTGCAATGACTCCGGCTAGCTTCTGCAGCTCCGGGTATTTCTCCGCTGGGAGCGTAACCTGGCGGACAGTGTAGGTGCGGCTGTAGTGGAGCTTGTTGCCCTCCAGGGCAGTCGTGCTCTGGTAGGCGGCAAAGCCCAGGTCGAGCTTCACCGGATCCGGCAGCTCGTCGACCGTATAGCCGGAGGGCAGCTCAATGGAGTAGTCGTCGACCGCCTGCATGGTCTCATCGAGATCAATCGGGACGGTGCGCTGCTTCCTTGTGTCGGTGTCGATGTCGAGCCGGCCCAACACGCGAGGACGCACCATCATCAGCGGCCCCATAGTCTGGGCATATCGGTCCGCGGTAAGCGCATAAGAGAGTGTCAGGTCGGAGTTGAGTGCCTCAATGTTCTCAGCCTTCAGATCCGTGGCGCTGAAGCTGGTGAAGTCCAGTTTGAGGATCTGGTCGATCACGTCGTGCTGCTTCTTGGCGTCGGTGGAGGTGAAGAGGTCGCGCCGATACTCCGCCGTGTCGCCAAACCGCTTCTCCGTCACCAGACCTCTCAAACTGCCATCCGGCTGCAGCTGGAACGATGCCGTGCGATGAATGGTATTCAGCTGGGGATCGAGCAGTGGGAGCTGGACGATCTGGCTCTGGTCTCCTTCCATCAGCAACCCGTAGCCGCCTTGCAGCTCATGTTCCAGCTGTCCAAACGGTGTCTTCTCCCAGGTGGGATCGAAGACAAGGTAGCGCCGGCCTGAGTCGGATGTGATGACAGTGTGCAGCCGGTCCGAGCTGTAGCCTTTGGGGATCTCAATCGCCACGATGACGTGGTTGGCTATGGTGGACGGCGCGGAGGGATCGATAACACCGCGCTCGGTATCGACAGCGACCGCCGTGGCATGGATTCCGGCAACGGACAACATGCTGGTAAGGAGCGCGGCCTTATCCTTGCAGTCGCCGTAGCTGTTGTGAAACACATCCGATGCGGGATGCGGCTGATACCCGCCAACGCCAACCTCGATGGCCACATAGCGAATATTCTTCTGGACAAACTTGGCGATCGCCTCCGCCTTGTCATAGAAGTCGGTTTTGCCCGTTGTGAGCTGCTGCACCCGGGCCGAGATCTCCGGCGAAGGCGCGATGCGATCCTGAAACAGCGGTGTGTACCAGAGACCGACTCCCTTCCAGGTTCCATCCATGGCTCCGGCTCCCGCAGGCGAGTAATGCACGGTCATGCGGGCGCTCAGCGATTCCGGCGCAGGATGCAGAGGAATTCGGCGAAGGTCCACGGCTGGTACGTTCTTCGCCTCCCACCGCCAGCCATGGCCTTCGGTGTCGGAAACCGCGATGGGTTCCTGGTGGGCCCAGCTTGTCTTGTAGGTAAAGCCCGGCGGCAGCTCGATCGTGAAGCTCTCCTGCACATGCGGCAGACCGGACTGCAGCCACCAGGTCTGCTCATTCAGCAGCGGACGCGTGCGCTGCTCATATTCATACGCAATGACCGACCCTGGGTCTGCCCCAGGCGCATGGGCGATGCGGGCGCGATCGTCGCTGTACATCTCAAAGCTGTCGGCCAGCCCAACGTCGGTGAACTCCTTATCTTTCATCGCGTACTCATGCCCGTCCGGAGTGATGCTCCAGACGTTCATGGAAAGAATCTTGCTGCCGTTGTCGTAATGAACCAGAATCTCGCCTTCGCCGCGCCCCTGGGGACGAAGGATTCGGACCACATGGCGCACATGCTCCACCGCACTACCATCGGGAGAAACACGAAATTTCCGGTCGTCCAGCAGGACGACCGCGTTGGTTTCAGGCGGGTAGTCCGGCAATTTCTGAGCAGCCGCGGCGTGGACCCAATCCGGTGCAGGGCCGGCAAACGCTATAGAAGGCACGGCCAGCAGTCCACCAAGCACGAGGCAGGCGCGGACACTGGTCCAGGCAAATCGAAATCCGACAGACACACGACCGCCAGACAAAGGCGTTGCCCTGCGTGAGGCAATGCTCATACATTCCCATCCTTCTACTCGGCTGAAATTCCAGACGGGGAAATCTGCTGCCCTTATTGGGCTATTCAGTTGGCCCCTCGCGGGGTACCAGGGAGTGAATGCATTATCGGGGGACGAATGCCACGCCGCAAGACTTTTTTCGTGCTGCTGCCCGCCCCATTTGGGTCATGCCGCAGAGGCGAGGCGCCGCGGATGAGGCAGGCGGAATCCAAGCGTCGGCGTAGGTTCCAGATGCCAAAGGTGCTTATAGTTCTCGTCGCCCCGCAGCATGTCGAAGGTGTGAAAGCCTTGGCTGCCGCCTGTTCGATGGCGAGTGCGAGCAGCAGCGTCCCCGGCCGAAGCACTCCTGGGTGCTGCGCAGCACCCGCAACTCGACGTCAGGCATAGTTGCGCTCGCGAAGGGGATGAATCAACTGCTCGTACAGCGCGAAGTATCCCCGGATCATGCGCTGCTGGCTGAATCGCTGCTCGGCAGCGGCGCGGCACTCACACGACGAAATCCGATCGAGCATGCCAACTGCCTCCGCCATGGCATGGACACCGTCCACCAGAAAGCCGGTCCGGCCATGCTCGACAATCTCTGGCAACGCCCCCGAAGCATAGGCGATGACCGGTGTGCCGGCAGCGAGCGCTTCCATGGCGACCAGGGAGCTGGTCTCGGGCGCAAGCGTGGGATGCAGCAGGCAGCGCGCACGCGCGAGCAGATCCTGTTTACGCTCCAAACTCAGTGACTCGAGGAAGCGATGTCCCGGATTGGGGGCCTCGAGCAGCGGCCGAATCTTTTCCTCGAAGTACTCGCAGTGCTCGCGATAACGGAAGACCTGGCCCGCCAGGTACACAGGAATGCCGGCGCGAGTGCCCGCCTCCAAAGCCTCGTGCTGATTCTTTTCCGGGCAGATGCGGCCCAGCGCAAGCGCGAACTGCTCGCGAGGGAGGCCGGGATCGAACGGCGGGAGCGCAACTCCGTTTTGAACCACAGCTGCGTTGCGCAGCGATTTCGGAGCCGTTGCGCGCTGCGCCTGCGAGACGCAGCAGAACTGAACGTTGGCGACGCTCCATGCTTTTTGTGGATACCAGTCGATCGGCAGATGCAATGTGATCAGCACAGGGATATTGCTGGGCAGCCTGTACTCGGCGAAGTCCAGGCCGTGCATGTGGATCAGGTCCACGCGCTCGGAGGCCAGCGCACGATCCAGTGTCGCTTGCAGCTGCGCGCGGGTGAAGCGTTGATCGTCTTCGCTGAGGACGTGGGCGGGCGGCGCTGGGAAGCTCCACAGTTGACCGGCGACATCGGATCCCTCCGCCGCAACCACCACAGAGCGGTGTCCTTCTGCCACTATCGCGCGGTCCATCGCGGCCAGCACCTGCTCGGCGCCGCCCACGGCATTCGGCGAGGCGGGCGCGAAGGTGTAGGCGACGCTCAGGATGCGGAACGGCATGACGCAGCTACGCGAAGGTTGAGAAGCTTCTCGGCCTCACAGGCAAGCAGGAGAAACTCCTCCGAGTTGGTACCCCACGGATAATGGTCGTAGAGGACAGGCGGAGCGTGCGGAGGCCGGCCAAAGTCGTACTGAGGCGCGATGCGGAATTGCTCAATCTCCAGCGGAAACCCGGCGAGAGTTTCTCGCTGACTCGTGAAGAGGGAAAGCAGCCTGGATTTTTGCCGCAGCTCCTCCGGCGTGAGGCGAAGCTTGGCGGATCGAGGGGCAGGATTGCCGGGAGCAAAGGTACCCGCCTCGGGACCGTCCGGGCCTGCGTGGTAGAAGGCGGCCTCAATGACGAGAGGCTGCGGATTCAGCCCCAGTAGGAGCAGCGCATGATGCACGGCAAAGGCGCATGCATCGTGATCCGGATGGCCACCCTCGAACGGATGGGTGAAGATTACCTCCGGCCGCTGCTGGCGAATGATCCGCGCGATGGTTCGCGTCAGCAGCGCCAGGTTCCGGCATGCCTCCTGATCGGGGACGCGCAGACACTCGCGGCTTACGTCGGACAGGCCGGCGGCGGCCAGAACACTCGCAAGCTCCAGCGCGCGCGCCTTCCGATAATCGGCCAGGGTTGCAAAGCCGTGGTGTCGGCTGTCCAGCTCGTTGCGCGGAGCGCCATCCGTTACGTGGACGATGTGGGCGCCGGCGAAATTCGCGAGCCGCGCGCCGAGCGCGACCGTCTCGTCGTCCGGATGAGCAAAGACGAGCAGCGCGCGTGGGACAGGGGCAGGTGCCGGGCTTATCGCTCTCTCAAAAATCTCGGACTGCGCCGTATCCGCAACCACCGGGGACCCTTTGCTGGGAAGATGCACCTGCCGTATAGGTGAGATGCAGGGCTGCTGGAAAGCGTAAGCCTGGTCCGGGCTCGCATCGCTTGCCTTGGTCATACTGCATACCATCCCGTTGCACGACCTGATCCCGTCAGGCGTAATCGGGGGGATATCGGCCTGCTGTCGGGGTACAAAAAGAATATGGGCCTGACGCGGGTTATGCAGGGCGGTTGGGTCGACCGGACAACATTGCCACGAGGGCCGAACGGACGCGGCCTGTGCCGCTGGTGTTCGCTGGAAGTGCCGCCACGCCGTTTCACCTTCTGCTCGTCCTACTGCGTGCATGAGTGGAAGCTGCGGACTCAGCCCGGGTATGTGCGCGAGCAAGTCTTGCTGCGCGACCACGGCGTGTGCGCCGTTTGCGCTGTGGATACCGTTGCGGCCGCGCAAAGCTTGCGGTACTCGCGCGGCGAGCGAAGGAACCAGCTGCTGCGCTCCTGGGGATTGAGGCAGCGCACCCGCAAAACTTTGTGGGACGCAGACCACATTGTTCCAGTCGCCGAAGGTGGCGGCGAGTGCGACCTGGACAACATTCGCACGCTCTGTTTGCGATGCCATCGGGTTGCCACCCGGCAGTTGCGCGAGCGCATCCGCAACGCCAAGCTCGGGCTGGCAGAGGCCTGATTAGAAGAGGCTGTACTTACGCGGCATCTCGATCCCGAGATGTTCATAGGCCAGGCGGGTCGCGACACGGCCGCGCGGCGTGCGATCCAGGAAGCCAATCTGAATCAGGAACGGCTCGTACACCTCCTCGAGCGCGTCCTGCTCTTCGGCCAGTGCCGCGGCGAGCGTATTCAGGCCTACCGGGCCGCCGTCGTACTTCTCGATAATGGTGCGCAGCAGCCGCCGGTCGAGCTCGTCGAATCCGTGGGTATCTACCTCGAGCAGTTGCAGCGCCGCCTGTGCCGTAGCCCGGTCGATGACGCCCGCCGCCCGCACCTGGGCATAGTCGCGCACCCGACGCAGCAGCCGGTTGGCGATGCGCGGAGTTCCGCGGGACCGCATCGCGATCTCGGCGGCGCCGTCCTGATCGATTGGCACCCCCAGAACCTCGGCGGATCGTGTCACCACGAACCGCAACTCATCCTCGGTGTAGAACTCCAGCCGCAGCAGGATGCCGAAGCGCGAGCGCAGCGGCGAGGACAGCAGACCCGGCCGCGTGGTCGCCGCCACAAAGGTGAACGGCTTGATCTCCATGACGTGAGTGCGCGCCGCAGGCCCCTGCCCGATGATGATGTCCAGCTTGTAATCTTCAAGCGCGGTATAGAGCTTCTCTTCGAGTACCGGCTGCAGCCGATGAATCTCGTCCAGGAAGAGCACCTGCTTCTCGCGCAAATTGGTGAGAATCGCGGTCAGATCGCCCTGGATCTGCAGCGCCGGCCCGGAGGTCTGCTGAAACCCCACGCCGAGTTCGTTCGAGATGATGGTGGCGAGCGTCGTCTTGCCCAGACCGGGAGGCCCGAACAGCAGCACGTGGTCCAGTGCCTCGCCGCGTGATTTCGCGGCCTCGAGCGCAATGGCCAGCTGCTCCTTCGCTTTCGTCTGGCCGATGAACTCCGTCAGCTTGTTCGGCCGCAGCTTCAGCTCAAACGCGGAGTCGTCGGCGATGCGGCCGGCAGAGACCAGCCGATCGGATTCTGCCGACGGATTGAGCTTGGGCTTGCCGGGGGAGTTCACTCAAAGGCGATGGTACGGCGAAGACTTCGGCCAATGCAAATACCTGCTTCGCAGGACACCATTATTTCGTTTTTCAACAAAACAATTCCCGGCCTTATGCGTTAAATCGGCAGGCAACTTGAGTGTTCGATCCGTATCGTTGCCGCGTGTGCAATCCTTCGTTGCGCAATGCGCATAGTTTGCGCACAACACTTTTGTTGTAGACGGATGGCGCAACAATCCTCCGCTTTGGCACTCCGGTTGCATTCCTTCATCACCAGTGACTCCCGAAGAGCTGCAAGCCTTTTGTTTAGGTGGCAGCCGCGTTTAAGAGCCGGGGAATCAGGAAGTTTTTACCCGGCAACAGATGCCCTGAGGTGCTATTCGGTGTCGAATCGTGAACGGCAGAATGTTTCGGTGTATCTCGTCGACGATGAGGAAATGATTACTCGATCGCTCGCGTATATCCTCCGCAGCGAGGGTTTCTTTGTTACGACTTTTAACAATCCGCTCAAGGCGCTCTCCAGAATCGGCAGCGATGCTCCGGATCTGCTGATCAGCGACGTGATGATGCCGGAGCTCTCGGGTCTGCACCTCGCAAAAGAAACTAGAAAGATACTGCCCGCCTGCAACATTCTCCTTTTCTCCGGCGCGGCCGATCATCTGCTGCAACAGGCAGGTGATCAAGGCATCGGCTTTCGCCTGCTATCGAAGCCGCTGCATCCATCCACGCTGCTCGATGAAATCGCGAGGCTCACGATGCCTCACCCTCACAACAGCTTTAAGCAGTCCGCGCAGGTGGAATAGGACCCGCCGAGCCTGAGCTCCGCGCGCCAAGCTTTATCCCATGTCTCTCCATCGGATTTCGCATCTCACAACCTGAATGGGTTGCGGAGGTGCACCGGTGAGAATTTGGCTTGCCGCACTGGCTGCGGGTGCGCTCCTGCTCACTCAAGCCAGTCCACTTGCAGCACAGCCCGCCCACGCCAGAGCGCGTTCAAGAGCGGCGACACATCGTGCAGCGGCATCCGGCGATCTGGTCAAGAACATCTTCTGGCAGCCGAACGAGCTTCCCCAAGGCTCCCCCGCGTTCTTCACCGTGGAGTTCGTGCGGCCCGCTCGCCGAGTTACCGGAACCTGGATTGGGAAGCAGCTCAGCTTCTTCCATATCCGCCACAGCCAGATCTGGTATGCCTTCGCCGGGGCAGATCTTGAGACCCCGCCCGGCAGTTACGATCTTGCCGTCTCCGCCACGCTGACCAATGGCCGCGTCGCGCGGGTAGTGAAGAAGATCGAAGTCCCGGCGGGCACCTTTGGCACCGGGGATGTCAACGTGCCGGAGAATTATGTGGAACCCAACGCGCAGGAGCAGCAGCAGATTGCCAGAGACCAGAAGCTGAAGGACCGCGCTTTCGCGCATCTGATCCCGCAGCCGCTATGGTCCGGCAACTTCGTCGCGCCCGTCAGTGCGAAGCCAACGCCAAGCTTTGGCGAAAGCCGGCTGCTGAATGAGGAGCGCACCAGCACGCATCGCGGCACCGACTATCCGGCCCCCGAAGGGACGCCCGTGCTCGCTGCGAACTCAGGAACCGTGGTGCTGGCGACCTCGCTGTACTACGAAGGAAACTGCGTCATCGTGGATCACGGGCTTCGCTTCTTCACCATCTACATGCACCTGAAGCAGATCGATGTGCATGAAGGTGACCCGGTGCGGAAGGGAGAGCGCCTCGGCCTCTCCGGCGCCACCGGCCGCGTCACCGGACCCCATCTGCATCTGGGCGTGCGCTGGAACGGGGCCAATCTCGATCCGGTGAAGCTGCTGGCCCTGACACTGCCCACGATTCCGCAGGTGGACGCCTCCGGTCACGGCCGCCGCCGCCCTGTGCACCGGCGCACTCGCCGCCGCTGATTCAGAATTTCAGGAACCGCGGGCGACGACTCGGCGTACTCTTATCCAGACCGGAGGACGCGGAGGATGTCGGAATCAAATCTGTGGCGGTGCGCGACAGCACTTGTTGCGGCGACCGTGTTGCTTACGATCAGTGGCTGTCACGTGGATTCGGATAAGCACGGCGCAAGAGACAATGTGAATATCTCCACACCGTTCGGCGGCCTGCATGTGCGCACCAATGATGACGCGGTGCTCGAGAGCATCGGCCTGGCCTCCTATCCCGGCGCAGTCATGGTTCAGAAGCGCGACAATAAGGGCGACGATGCCGCTGATGTCGACATGCACTTTGGCAGCTTTCAACTCCGGGTCAAGGCCGCCACCTATCACACCGACGATCCCATCGATACCGTCGAGAGCTTCTATCGGAAAGATCTCAGCCGCTACGGCGACGTGATCGCTTGCCGTGGGCAAAATACCGTCGGCGAACCCGCAAAGACTCTGGCCGGTCTGACGTGTGGGGACAGCCCGCATCGCCGGATCACCGTAGATGACGACGCCAACGAGAATCAGCTGCAGCTGAAGGCCGGCTCACGCAGTCATCAACACATCGTCACCTTGCAGCCGGAGCGTGGCGGCACCCGATTCGGGCTCATCCTGTTGGATCTTCCATCCGACTCCGGCGAAAACAACCGGTAAGTGCCTCAAGAAGCGGGCCTGCATTGCCCGCACCAGCGTGCGCAGCGTAGCTTAATAGGTATGCACCAGTTCTGCCATCGATGCGGAGGCGAGCTTCCCGCGGGAGTCGGCGAGTCTGCGTTCTGCCCCCACTGCGGCGCTCCGCAACTCAGGCTGTCGCTGGAAAATCAGTCGGCGCCCGAGACAGCCGTGGGCGACCTGGCGGCAAGCACCGGTGCCGTGCCGCCACCGCGCCCCAGGGCTATTGTGTGGAAGGCAGCGATCCGGTCCGCCCTGTTCGTCGCCGCCATCGCGGCCGTGCTCAGCCTGGGAGCGATGCGGAGTCAGCTGCTCTCCAGCGTCACCATGCTCTGGGTGTTCAGCGCGTCGCTCGTGACCATGAGCCTGTATCAGCGCGCGCAGCCCTCGGCCTGGATGGACGTGCGCGTGGGTGCTCGCATCGGCGTGGTGGTAGGTCTATGCCTGGCGCTGGCGCTGGGAGCCTCCACTGCGGGGTGGGGCCTGATCTCCCGGTATGTGCTGCACTCGATGGCAAGCTTCGACGCGCAGATGGCCGAGATGCTCAACCACTCGCTCCAGCAGATGCCGCCTGAAAAGGCCGGCACCGTGGCGGGTCTGGTCCACTCGCCCGAGTTTCGCGGCGCGGTGATGACCGGCGGCTTTGCCATGATGTCGGCGATGCTGCTTCTGATGTCGACTCTGGGCGGCGCCTTCGCCGGACTGCTGCGCATGCGCCGTGGCCCGGTGTAGCTGCGACAGATCGACTGCTATCCTCTTAATTTTCCCTGGCAGCGAGTGGGTGCACTCACTATGCTGTGGAAATGCGCCGCTATCGCCGAGCACTACGCTGCATTTTGTCAGCTCTTTTCATCTTCTATCCTGCGACATCACTGATTGCTCAGAGTTCCGAACAGGAACTTCGCTCCCAGCTCTTGAACAAGGTGTTCTTCCTGCGCGACCGCTGGTCCGGCCTTACCCTCAAGTTCACGGCGCAAGGTACGCTCGACCGGGGCTCGAGACAGGTCCCGTTCACTCTCGCGGGAGTGCAAATATCGGATATCAGGCTTCGACCGGATGAATTGACGATTCAGGGCAACCGAATAGGAATCCGTTTCGATCGCGATGTACCACACGGGATGATGCTGAAACCGATTACGATCCACATCGTTCGTCCGGGGGATGGCGATTACCTTCCCGCCCTGCACGCCATCTTCGCGAAAAACCTAGCTGAGATGACGGATTCCGCTCCCGACTACTGGAAACCTTATCTGTCGCAACACTTCCCATCGCCGGGAACGGCTGCCGAACCCACACCTTCAGCCGAAACTGATGCCGAGCACCTCGCTGCAAGCGTAAGTCCGCCGGAACTTCTTAAAAAGGGTAAGCCCGACGTTCACAGATGAGGTGCGAACCGTACCGATTGCTGGAGTCTCCACCATCGGTATCGTCGTGGATCAAGAAGGACATCCAAAAAATGTCAAGATAGTGCACCCTCTTGGGCTGGGTCTGGATGAGCCCGGCGTCGCGGCTGTTTCACGCTATCTATTCAAACCCGCAATGAAGAATGGCTTGCCCGTACCTGTACGGGTCAACATTGAAATCAATATCGATCTTAGGCGCTCGAACATGGAATGAATGTGCGCCGAGGGACCGCGGCATACGTGCTGCCGCTCTCCGCCGTCGCTGCTGCTATCATCAGCTTCGAGTGAATCGGAAGCCGTTTAGTCACTCCAAAGTGAAGCGAATATGAGCGAAACGGGCAACACACCGGAGACATCCGCGCCCAGGCTGCGCGAGAAGGGCCGCCTGATGTCGGCCTCGGAGATCGAACGCACGCTGGTGCGGCTGGCGCATGAGATTGTGGAGCGCAATGAAGGCGCAGCCAATCTCGGCCTGGTCGGCATCAAGCGCCGCGGCGTTCCCCTGGCGCAACGACTGGCCCGCATGATTGAGAAGATCGAGAAGCAGCCGGTCGACGTCGGCACGCTGGACATCAGCTTTTACCGCGACGACCTCTCCACCGACGGCCCGCGACCGACCGTTGTGAAGGGCGAGCTAGGCTTCGACGTGAACGGCCGCGACATCATCCTGATGGACGATGTGCTCTACACCGGCCGGACCATTCGCGCCGCGCTCGATGCCCTGTTCGATCACGGCCGCCCGAAGTCCGTGCAGCTGCTGGTGCTCATCGATCGAGGACATCGCGAGCTGCCCATCCAGGCCACCTTTACCGGCCGCATGGTACCCACCTCCCGGCGCGAGATCATTGAAGTGAAGCTGAACGAAATCGACGGGCAGGAGCAGGTGCTGCTGGTCGAACTGGCAGACTGAGGCAGACGGCGAGTGACGCAATCGACGATGCAAGCGGCGGCAATGGATCCCGCGCCCTCGCATTTCCCGTACGCTCCCGGTTCGCTGCTCGCGGTCGAGCATCTGGAAATTGCCGACGTTGCCGGTATCCTGCGCTCGGCCTCCAAACTCGAAGCCATGGAGCATTCGCGGCGCGGAGCGCTGCTGGCGGGCCGCACCATTGCGCTGCTGTTCTATGAGTCGAGCACCCGCACCCGAACCTCGTTCGAGCTGGCTGCCAAATCGCTCGGCGCAACGACCACGCTGGTCAGCGACAAGTCCTCCTCCATCGAAAAGGGTGAGAGCCTGAAGGATACCGGTCTCACGCTGCGCGCCCTGGGCGCGGAGGCCATCGTGCTGCGGCATCCCTCCTCCGGCGCTCCGTTTCTGTTGGCGCTGACGACCGGCCTGCCCGTGCTGAATGCGGGCGATGGTATGCATCAGCACCCCAGCCAGGCGCTGCTGGACCTGCGCACCATGCTGGCGCGACTGCCCGGACTGGGCATCGATGCGGACATTCACGCAGGCACGCTCAGCGGTATCACGGTGGTGATTACCGGCGACATTCGCCACAGCCGCGTCGCGCGTTCGAATGCGATGCTGCTGCCCCGGTTGGGCGCGCGTGTCATTCTTTGCGGCCCGCCGGAGCTGCTGCCGGAGGAGGCGCTGGGCATGGGCTCTGTTGAGATGGAGCGCGACTTCGACCGGGCACTGGGCCAGGCGAACGTCGCCATGATGCTGCGCATCCAGAAGGAGCGGCTCGCCGGCACCACACTGGATCTCGCGCAGTACATCGAACGCTATCAGTTGAACAGCGAGCGCTATGCGGCACGCGCCCGGCCGGGCACGCTGGTGCTCCATCCGGGGCCGATTATTCGCGGGCTCGAGATCTCCGGCGAAGTCGCCGATGCTGCCTTCTCCGCAATCGAGCAGCAGGTGACGCAGGGACTCGCGATTCGCCGCGCGCTGCTGGCCCGCGCCCTCAGAGCATCCGTATGAGCGAGCTTCTGATCCGCAACGGCCACCTGATCGATCCCGCCAGCGGCATCGATGAGCCGCGCGATCTGCTGCTGCGCGATGGCCGCATCGCCGGTGTCGAGAAGCCGGGCGGCTTTGCGGAACTCCGCGCCGCTGAGTCGCTCGACGCCAGCGGGTGCATTGTGGCTCCCGGATTGGTCGACGTGCATGTGCATCTGCGCGAGCCCGGCCAGGGCCATAAGGAGACAATTGCCTCCGGCACCGCAGCAGCAGCGGCGGGCGGCTTTACCACCGTGGTCGCCATGCCCAACACCCGGCCGGTAAACGATTCGGTAGAGGTGCTCAAGTGGATGCTCTCGCCGGAGCGCAACCCGGCGATCCACGTGCTCGCTATGGCCGCCGCTTCCATCGGCAGCGAGGGCGAGCAGCTGACCGACTTCGCCGCACTCGCCGCAGCTGGCGCAGTGGGCTTTACGGACGATGGCAAGCCGATCCTCGATGCCGACCTGATGCGCGCCGCCCTGGTGCGTGCGGCAGAGCTGGGACTTCCGGTCAGCCAGCACGCCGAGGACCCGCGGCTCTCACACGGAGCCATCATGAATCATGGCGCGGTCGCGTTCCGGCTTGGCCTTCGCGGCTATCCTGCCATCGCGGAATCGTCCATCGTGGAGCGCGACATCGCCCTCGTGCGCGAGATCGCGGCCAGCCATCCCACGCTGAAGCCGCACCTGCACGTGCAACACGTCTCCACCGGTGCGGCGCTGGAGGCGATCCGCCGCGCCAAGGCCGAGGGACTGCACGTTACCTGCGAGGCCGCGCCACACCACTTCGCGCTGACCGACGAGGCGGTGGGAGACTACGACACCAACGCCAAGATGAATCCGCCGCTGCGCTCCGAAGATGACCGACGTGCCTTGATCGATGCGCTGCTGGATAAGACCGCAGACTGCATCGCCACCGACCACGCTCCCCACGCCAGCTGGGAGAAGGAAGTCGAGTTCGACCGCGCTCCCAACGGCATCACCGGCCTCGAGACCGCGCTTGGCCTTGCGCTGCGCATTCTCCACCGCGAACACGGCATGCCGCTGCGGCGGGTCGTCGAGCTGATGTCGACTCAGCCGGCGCGGCTAATTGGGCTGGAGAACCGGGGCACGCTGCGCGTGGGCGCTGAAGCCGATGTAGCCGTCTTCCATCCCAGCGAGGAGTGGAGCTTTGACGTTCGCCAGTCCAGGTCGAAGTCGAAGAACACTCCATTCGACGGCGCTGCCATGGTGGGCCGCGTGCGCGCGACCGTATGCGGCGGGCTCGTGGTCTATCGCGCCTGATCCGCGCGGTTGCGCCCGTACAATAAGAAGCTCATGCTCATTTTTTTCCGTGCTGTCCTGCTGTTGGCCGCGCTTGCAGTCGTCAGCGGGAGAGCTGAGGCACAGCAGCGCGCATCCTTTCTGGAACGCTGGCAGGCGCGAGCCAATGAGGTTCAGAACCAGCAGCCGCACTGGGCCACTCCGGTGGCCACCTCCACGCCAAAGCTTGACCAGGCGATGCGTGCGGAGTTCGTTCGCCAGATCAACTCCGCCCACTCCGCAACGTGGAACCTGGGCAACAACAAAGGTCTGGAGCTGATCCCTGAGCGCCACACCGAGATCATCTTCGGAGTCCCTCCATTTTTTCGGCACGCAGAACCGCGCACGGCAGACGGCTTCGGCGATTTCTGGTTGCAGGCCAAGTACCGCTTCTATGCGCGCGACGAGCGCCACGGCAACGCAGGCCTCACGGCGATTGTGTACGCCACGCTACCCACCGGCAAGCACGCCAACGGGCAATGCTGCGCGGTGGTAACGCCGACCGTCGCGGCAGGCAAAGGCTTCGGCCGCGTGGCCCTGATGTCGACGCTCGGTGGCTCGCTGCCGGTGAGCAACGCGGCCCACCTGGGACGCAGCATTGCGTGGAACAGCGTCCTGCAATATCGCGCCGGCGACACCGGATTCGCGCGCCTGCTCTCCCCCGAGGTGGAGATCAACACCAGCTTCTTCCACGGTGGATCGCACGATGGCAAGGCCGCCGTGTTCGCGACCCCCGGCCTTGTGGTCGGACGCATTCCGCTGAACCACGATGCCGCAGGCAAGCCCGGCCGCAGGGCGCTGACGCTCGCTGCCGGCGAGCAGATCGCGCTGACGCACTTCCATACCTACGACCACGGGCTGATTCTCAGCGTGCGCCTGCCGTTCTAGCACCCGCAGCGATGCTTCACACCCGCGCGATCATCACCTCGGTCGATTTCATTAGCGCCGCAGCCGTCTGGCCTTTGCGCAGCTGCATCTCCCGCACCGCATCGGCGGTGATGATGGAGGTGATCCGTTGCGCCCGGGGCGGCTCGCCGATCTCCAGCACCACCTTAGCGAGTAAGCCGCTGATCTTCACCTCGACGATGGTTCCGACCACCTGGTTGCGGCCGCTCACGGCCCGAAAGCGCTCGCGCGAAGCCGACGCGGGCGGCTTGCGGACCGCGGGCAGATAGCGCTCGAGCGCTGCCTGGGGAATGCGATGGTGTCCGCCGGCGGTCTTGATGGTCCGCAGCTTGCCGGCCAGAATCCACTGCTTGATGGTGGGATAGCTGATGCCGATCGCGGCAGCGGCCTCACGCGGGGTCAGAACCGATCCCTTCGCTTTCATGGGAGCTCCTCCGGAGTCGTATAAAGTCGTTATCGCAATCCACCTAGAATTCTACCTATGTATTTCTGTAAATGGCGCGCATTTGGCGTTGCTCTGTTTGTACTGCTTGCGGCTCCCGCGCCGGCTCAACAGTCCTTTGTCGGGCGCTATCAGGGCCGCGTCAGCTCCACTCAGGCTGCGCAGCCGCACTGGATTACTCCGCTGGTGACGGTGACGCCGCGGCTGGAGCAGGAGTTCCGCAGCGACTTCGTGCGCCAGAGCAACACGCGCGGATACGACACCTGGAACATGGGCAACGGCAAAGGGCTGGAGCTGATTCCGGCGCGCCGCATTGAACTGCTGTTCAATCTGCCGCCGTTCCTCGATCACACCGAGCCGCACAGCCGAGACGGCTTCGGCGATTTGTCGTTCAACAGCAAGTACCGCATCTTCGCGCGCAACGAGGAGCACGGCAACGCGATCGTCACCGCATTTCTCGCCGCGTCCGTTCCCACCGGAAAGAACGGCAACGGAAGCTGCTGCGCGGTAGTGATTCCGACGATCGCTATGGGCAAGGGCTACCGGCTGCTGGCGCTGACCACCACCTTCGGCGGAACGCTTCCGGTTTCGAACGTCGCGAAGCTGGGCCACACGATGACGTGGAACAACGTCGTGCAGTACCGGCTGGCGGCGCGTGGCCGGGCGCGGTTCTTCTGGCCCGAGCTTGAATTCAACTCGAGCTTCTACGCGGGTGGTGCGAACGACGGCAAGGCAGCTACGTTCGCCACGCCCGGACTCTTGGTTGGGCGCATCCCGCTCCGACACAGCGCGAGCGGCGAGCCCGGCCGGCTGGGCCTCACCTTCGGCGCGGGCGAGCAGATCGCGCTGACTCGCTTCCACACCTACAACCACGCGCTGGTGATCACGACGCGCATCCCCTTCTAGTTGCAGGCCGATGGGGCTGATTGCTGTGCGTTGCGTTGGTGCGGTATGCAACACTGGAATGCAGGCCCCAGCGCACCGGAACTGGAGGCCGAAAGAGGGAACGATTGATGATGACTGCAAAATTTCTGAAGGCCGCAACGATGCTGACGCTCTCGCTGGCGCTGGCGACGGGATGCAAGTCCAAGCAGGACGACGCGATTGACCAGGCGAAGAAGCAGGCCGCTGCAACCGGGCAGGCGCAGCAGGTGGTGTGGACGGACAAGAACGGCGCAACCACCACGACGCTGGTCGAACCGAACGGGCAGACGACGACGACTACCACCACTCCGCCGCCTGCCACCACGCCGGGTACGCCGACCGTCACTCCGGCCGCGGCGCCGGGCACCGCGTTTACCAACAATCCCGCGGCTCCGGAGCCGCCCAACGCTGCGCCCGCGGCACAACCTCAGCCCGGCGCACCGCCGGTCATCCGTCCGGCGGACGTGAATGTGCCCGCAGGCACTACGCTCGCAATTCGGATCAACCAGCACATCAGCGTGAAGACCACCCCCGCCGGCTCGCGGTTTACCGGCGAGCTCGCCGAGGGATACGTGGACGCGAACGGCCGCACCGTCCTGCCGCGCGGCACTCCGGTTTCGGGCGTGGTGGAGGAGTCGCATGAGCGCGGCCGGTTCAAGGGCGCGTCCGTGCTGGACCTTCGCCTCACCTCGTTGACGCTGAATGGTCAGAACTATCCGCTGGCCACTCACGACGTCGTCCGCAGCAAGAAGGGCAAGGGCAAGCGGACCGGCGCCTTCATCGGCGGCGGAGCGGGCCTGGGCGCGCTGATCGGCGGACTGGCCGGCGGCGGCAAGGGCGCGCTGATCGGCGCGGGCGCAGGTGCAGGTGCGGGAACCGCCGGCGCGGCGTTCACCGGCAACCGCGATCTCGACATTCCATCGGAGACGATCATCCGCTTCCGGCTGTCGGACGACCTGACGCTGCAGGGCTGAGCGGGCGCCCTCCCCCTAGGTATCAAACCTCGATTCGCTGATGGGATTGGAGTTAGGCTTGGGGAGTCACCTTCTCGTTACTAGTTTTAGAGCCCGGCCATGCGCCGGGCTCTTGAAAGGAACGGCGGCATGGATCCGATAGTCGTAACGGTGGTTCCAGTTGCTGCTCAACCGATCGCGGCCGTTCGCGCACGCATGGCCGCGCGTGAAATTCCGGGCCGTTTCAAAGAGTCCCTGGACCAGGTGTGGGCCTTTCTCAGCCGACACCCTGAGCTGCGCGCCGGCGGCCACAACCTGTTTCTCTACCGGCATGACATGGATGCGAGCGGCGCCATGACCATCGACTTCGGAGTGCAGGTGCCGCACTCCTTCGAGGGCGAAGGCGCGGTGTTCTGCAGCTCAGCTCCCGCAGGTGAAGCTGCGACCGCGAAGCACGTCGGTCCGTACTCCGGACTCGCGGCGGCTCATGCCGCGGTGCATGCGTGGATGAAACAGAACGGACGCATTGACGGCGGATATAGCTGGGAGCTCTACGGCGACTGGCATACTGACCCGTCAAAGCTCGAGACAGACATCTTCTACCTGCTCAGCTAGTGCGGCGGCTGGTCGCTCAGGCGGGCCGGGCGAGGAAGCTGCTGACCAGGGCGCGGGCTTCGGCCTGGGTTTCGTCGCTGCTGCCGAAGGCTTCGAGCCAGCGGATCTGCGGGTCCTTGCGGAACCAGGTGAGCTGGCGCTTGGCGTAGTTGCGGTGGCCCTGGGCGCACTCGGCGACGGCCTGGTCCAGAGTGGTCTCGCCGCGAAGCACGGCGATGGCCTGCGCGTAGCCGAGCGAGGTGAGCGGGCGGCACTCGAAGCCGTAGGTCTCGACCAGCTGCGTGGTCTCTTCCACCAGGCCGGAGTCGAACATCTCGGCCGCGCGGCGGTTGATGCGGGCGTACAGTTCAGCGCGCGGCGGGTTGAGGCCGAGGCGCAGGATGCGGTAGCCGGTGAGCGGATCGCGCGGCTGGCGCCACTGTTCCGTCATAGGCGCGATGCCTTCCTGACCGGCGAGCGTGATCTCGATGGCGCGGATGACCTTGGGCACGTCGTTGGCGTGGATCAGCTCTGCGGCGGCGGGATCGACCCGCTTGAGGATGCGATGGAGGTACGGCGGCCCGTGGCGCTCCGCGCGGGCGCGCAGCTTGGTGCGCAGCGGCTCGCGCCGGGCGGGCGCGGGGAAGAGGCCATCGATCAGCGCGCGCAGGTAGAGGCCGGTGCCGCCCGCGACGATGGGCAGCCGCCCTCGGCCGGTGATGCTGCGAATGGCCTCGCGCGCCAGCCGCGAGTAGTCACCGGCGGTGCAGACCTCATCGGGCGAGAAGACGTCGATGAGGTGGTGCGGCACGCGCATGCGTTCTTCCATGCTGGGCTTGGCGGTGCCGATCTCCATGCCGCGATAGACGGCGACGGAGTCGCAACTGACGACCTCCCCCTGAAACTGTTCGGCAAGCGAGAGCGCCAGCGCCGTTTTGCCGCTGGCCGTGGGTCCGGCGAGGACAATCAGCGGTGAACCTGATCCGCCCAGCGGCGATCCGGATGTGTCCGCGTTCACCACAGCCTCCACCAGCCGGGATTGAAAGAGCGCGCGACCCCGGCACGCAGCACCGCGAACGCGAGTACTGCGGCGGCCAGCAGCAGCAGGCCGCGCACCTGGCGACGGCGCTCGATGGCATAGGCGGCTGTGGGCCGTGTTCTGGAAGGGCGAACCTGCATCCGCTCCTGAGCCTATCAAGCTCCAACGCGGATCGGAAACTAGCGGTCGACCGGCTGGTTGTAGAAGAAGCCGATGCGCAGATCGAGCTGCGGGCCGTGATAGTTCCGTGGCAGTGGCGGGAACTGGCCCTCGCTGGTGATGGCGTACCAGGCGGCCTTGTCCAGCGCGATGTCGCCGGACTGCGTCTCCAGCTTCATGTCGCCGATCTGGCCATCGGGCAGGATGCTGAAGCGGATGCCAACGATGCCGCGCTTGCGGATGGGCGGCTCCACCTCGGCCGGCATGACCGGAAGCCAGTTGCGGTAGAGGTCGGAGCGCAACTGCCGCATGTATGCGGTGAAGTCCACGCCCTGCGTGTCGGAGAGGATGGTGGCGCCTGCCTGCAGCGGGCCGGCCGCACCGCCCGAGGGAGCAGAGGGAATGTTGCCTCCGGTTGCGGCGCCGCGCACGGCATTGCGCAGCGCCTCACCCGGACTCTGCGAGTTGTCCGCGATGGTGGGCTTGGGCGCGGCGGGCAGCGGAGCCTCGGCTGCGGGCACATTCGGTTTCGGCGCCGTGGGCGTGGGCAGCGCCGGCATCTGCGGCGTGGTGTTCATGCTCTGCTGCTGCGGAGCGGGCGGCGCGGGAGCCTGCGGCGCGATCTTCGGTTTCGCCGCCTCCAGCTGCGCCTGCTTTTGCAACTGCTGCATGGTCTTGCGGTCGATCTTGGGCGGCGCCGCGGGAGTGGGCGGCACGGGGTTGATGTAGGTGAGGCGCTCCAGGTCATGCTGCTTCATCAGCGCGATCGGGTCCTTGTAGTACGGCTGGTGCAGGATGATGTGCGGGCCGTAGAAGAGGAACCAGACGATGGCCAGGCAGATGATGGTGGAGATGTAAACCGACTCGCGGAACTGAGCGCGGGCGCGCTCATCGTCGAGCGTGTCGAGCAGATGAATGAGCTCGTGCTCTTCGAGCTCGCCGTATCGGTTGGTGCGCACGGTGCGCGGCGGCTGCGCTCCGGAGGAGGATGATTCCTGCGCCGGATCAGGCTCGGGACGGGTCGGATTCGGCGGTAGTTGCAGGATCGGCATCACTCAGGAGCTCGCTGATTGGACGGCCGGGGCGTGCTTTGGACGCTGGACTCCGGCGGCTATCGATTGAACCCGCAACCTGCACCGGGTGTTGCCGCGTCAGGAAAGAAAGCTCGTAACGCGTGCTGCAGGCAGCTTCATTTTCTCACCTTTTGGCTCGTTTGCTGCGGATTCTTCCTCCTCCCATTAGACTTGGAATCGCTATGTCCAATGCGGCTTCCCGAACTGCCCCTGCCTCCGGCCAACCAGTTTCCTTTCCTGTGGATACGCGCGTCGTGGTGCTGACGGTGAGCGATCGTTGCGCCCGCGGCGAACAGGAAGACCGCTCCGGCCCGGCGGTGGTGCAGATGCTGGAAGACGCGGGCGCGGCGACGGTCGTGACCGAAGTGCTTCCGGACGAGGTGGAGACGATTGCAGCGGCACTGCGCCGGCATGCGGCCAACGCTGCCCTGGTGGTGACTACCGGAGGCACCGGGCTGGCGGTGCGCGACGTGACTCCGGAGGCGACTGCGATGGTGTGCCAGCAACTGATCCCCGGGCTGGCCGAGCGCATGCGCGCCGCCGGACTTGCGCAGACCGCGAAGGCCGCGCTGAGCCGGGGACTGTGCGGCGTGGTGCGCCATGGCGAGTCCGCCGCGCTGATTGTGAACCTGCCGGGTGCGCCTGGCGGCGCGACGACTTCGCTGGAGGCGATTCTGCCACTGCTGCCGCACGCACTGGACCTGCTGGCCGGCCGCACCGGGCATTGACCGCGCAAGCACGCTAGCCCTAGCTGATCAGCGTAGCGTCGTCTTCTTCCGCTCCGGCGGACCCCTGGGGTGGGAGTTCGTCGTCCGTCGCACTCCGCTTGCGGCGGCCCAGCACCTTACGCATGATGTAGACCACGAAGACGACCGCGGCTGCCAATCCCACGGCCAGCACTGCCTCCGAGTGGTTGCGCACCATGCGCCCAATCGCGCGTACCAGGCCAGGCCCGAAGAAGATGAAGGCCAGCGACCAGAGCAGGAACTGGATGAGCTTGCCGGTAAAGATCGCGAGGCCGAACGGCAGCGGCTTCATCTCAAAGACGCCGGCGCCGAACTCAAACAGCTTGATGGGCGTAGGCGGCGGCAGCATAGCCGGAATCATGATGGCCAGGAACTCCTGGCGCTCGAAGCGGTCGCGCATCTTCTCATAGCGCTCGCGGTTGATGCGCTTCAGCAGGAAGACCTCTCCGCCAGCACGGCCCACGTAATACGGAATCATGCTGCCCAGCGCCGAAGCGCCAGCCGCCATCAGGCAGTAGCCCAGGAGCATCCCCCGATCCTTGGCGACGTAATCGATCACGAGGCCGTTCATCGTCGTAGGCAGCGGAAAAAACCCAGCATCGATGAAGGCCAGTGCACCCAGTCCCCAAATGCCGAACGGATGCAGCCTGTCCATAAGAACGGCGTTCAGGTGCTGCAACACAGCCAGCGTCTTATGAACGGCAACCAGCGGGTGAATAGTCACAACATGTTGGATTCTACCGTGAAGCGAAAAGGGGGCTCGATGTGCGCAAGGGCGGAGTGCGCACCCCTATCTCCTGCAGCTTGAATGGTTGCGTGCTGCAACTACTGCGGTGCTGCGGCGGTTTTCGCCGGTGCGGCCGCCTGGCAGATGGTGTTCAGGTTGATGGACTGACGCTGGCGTGGCGGCAACGGGAGATTTTTCATGCGCATAGCCTGCTCCAGCGTGTCCGGGTTGGGATCGAGGCTGGGGTCGACGTCGTTTTTGTAGAAGGGATCCTGCATGGCCTGCTGCAGGCTGATGAACTGGACGCCCTTGGAGCGGTAGAGCGCCGTGAGGCGCGGCAGCAGCTTCGCGTCCAGCGCGCCGACGTGCATCAGCAGGACGGTGGGGATGTCATGGCCGTAGAGCGCCTGCGACATCTGGTGGGTGAACTCGAGATTGTCGGCCGCGGCCTGCAGATAGCTGTCTTCTAATTGTTTGATGGCAGCCTGGTCGCCGGCGGTGACGCAGCGCGCGTAGGGAGCGTTATAGGCGTAATCGGCGAAGCTGGCGGTGACGCCTGCGATCTTGTAGCCGTGCTGCTTGAGGAAGGCGCGCGCGGCCATCTTCTTCTCCGGGGTGTTGCCCTCGGCGAGGTTGGGATAGCGGAGCCAGTGGTAATCCTCCGAGCCCATCTCTTTCTGGAGGACAGGCTCATCCTTGAGCAGGTCGGCCTCCCAGTCCTCGACGCTGTTGGAGTTGAGGTTCATGTGCGAGTAGGTGTGGTTGCCGAGCGGGAAGTGCGCGGCGCGCCAGGCCTCCAGCACCTGGATGAGGGTGGGGTCGGTGTCGAGGGCCTGCGCGTTGACGAAGCCGTAAGGCGCGGGCATGTTCGCGGCCTTGATGCCGGCGATGAGCTGGTCGATGATCTGCAGCCGCGTGGTGCCGGGAGGCAGGCTGCTGTGCGCGGGCAGGTCGTCCCAGGTGAAGGCGATCTGCTGCTGGGCGCGGGCGGGCACGGCGGCGAGTGCGGCGATGCCGAGCGCCGCGGCCAGGCGGAATGTGGCAGCGATGTTCAAGCGGGAGGAGCGGCGGAAGAGAAACATGGGTGAGCCTCGTGACATCGATGATCGGGAGAATGATAGATGGTTAGGCGCTAGAGCAGCGAGTGGGCGCGTTCGACTAACTCAACCGCCTCTTCCGGCGTATTGCCGACGGCGCTGAGGTGACCCATCTTGCGTCCTTTGCGCGGGCGCAGCTTTTCATAGAGGTGCAGGCGGACCCCGGGCACGGCGAGCGCGGCGTCGAAGTGCGGAGTGCGGCGGCCCTCCGGTCCCAGCCAGAGGTCGCCGAGCAGGTTCGAGATGGCGCAGGGCTGCACGACCGACGGGTCGCCGAGCGGCAGGTTGCAGACGGCGCGGACCAGCTGCTCAAACTGGCTTGTGACGCAGGCGCGCTCGCTCGAGTGATAGCTGTTGTGCGGGCGCGGCGCGAGCTCGTTGACCAGCAGGTTGCCATCTTTCGTGACAAACATTTCGACAGCGAGGATGCCTTCGAGCACGAAGCAGTTGGCGATGGCCTCGGCGAGCTCGCGCGCCTGGCGGGCGAGAGCGTCGGAGAGCGGCGCGGGCAGGACGCTCCAGGCGAGGATCTGGTCCTCATGGTGGTTCCAAGCGGCGGGGTAGACTTGCACCTCGCCGCGGGGAGAGCGGGCGACCAGCACGGAGATCTCGCGGTCCAGCTCGATGGCCTTCTCGACGACGCCAGGCCCTTTGCCGAGCGCCTCCCAGGCATCCTGCAACTCCTGCGTGGAACCGGCGCGGGCGGGATCGAAGCCGACCTTGCCCTGGCCGCGCCCATCGTATCCGCCGGTGGCGGACTTGCAGAAGCAGCGCCCGCCGAGCGCGCGGACGGCCTCGCCGAGTTCGTCCAGAGTGCGGACGGCGCGGTAGTCGCCGATGGGGAAGCCGTTGCGGTGGAGCCAGTCCTTCTGCTCGATGCGGTCCTGAATGATGCCGAGCAGACTCTCACTGGGACGGACGGGTGCGTAGGCTCCGGCGGCGTTCATGCTAGCGAGCGAGACCTGCTCGATCTCGAGCGTGATGACGTCGCAGCCGCGGGCGAGGCGGGCGGCCTCGTGCGCGTCGGACCAGTCGGCTTCGACGCACTGATCGACGACGAAGCGAGCGGGGCAGCCGGGGTCGGGATCGAGCACGTGGATGCGGTAGCCCATGGTGCGGGCGGCCATGGCGGTGAGCCGGCCAAGCTGGCCTCCGCCGAAGATACCGATGGTGGCGCCGGGCAGCAGAACAGGCGAGGGCTCTCGGGTCAACGGATAACCTCGGTGGCCGGGCTCTCTTCGAGAGATTGCTGCAGCACCTCGTCGCGGCGGGCGGCGCGCCACGCAGTCAGCTTGGCGGAGAGCTCCGGGTCGCTGGTGGCGAGGATCTGCACGGCGAGCAGGCCGGCGTTTGCGGCGCCGGGCGCGCCGATTGCGAGCGTGCCGACGGGAATGCCTTTGGGCATCTGCACGATGGAGAGCAGCGCGTCGAAACCCTGCAGCGCAGTGGCGGCGATGGGCACCCCGAGCACCGGCAGCGTGGTGCGCGCCGCGACCATGCCCGGCAGATGCGCCGCTCCGCCTGCTCCCGCGATGAGGACGCGCAGGCCGCGGCTGGCGGCGGTGCCGGCGTACTCGAACATGAGCTCCGGCGTACGGTGCGCACTGACCACCCGCGCCTCATAGGGCACGCCGAACTCGCGCAGAATCTCAACCGCCGCGCGCATGGTGGCGTAGTCGCTCTTCGAGCCCATGATGACGCCGACGAGCGGTTCGCCGACAAGCGGCGTTGCTGCTGCTGCAGAAGGCATAGGGCGATTATATGGTTGCCGCGGGCTCCCTGAATCTCGCTGGAGACTCATCCTAATGAACATATTTGCCCTATTCGTTAATTAACGATATGGTGAATTACATGAATCTCGATCAAACGTTGACCGCGCTTGCGCACCCTGTACGACGAGATGTGCTGGCGCAGTTGCGACAAGGCGAGGCTCCGGTGAAAGAGCTGGCGGTTTTCCGGCGGATCAGCGGGCCGGCGCTGACCAAGCACCTGCACATTCTGGAGCGCGCCGGCCTGATTACGCGCAGCCGGATTGGACAGCAGCGCCCGTGCCGCCTGCGCATGGAACCGATGCAGGAGCTGGACGAGTGGATGGAGATGTACCGCCAGTTCTGGGCCGGGAGCTTCGACCGGCTGGACGAGCACCTGAAAGCGACGCAAACCAAAGCCAAGAAGAAAGCGAGAAAACGATGAGCAACGAATACAACGAGCTAGTCCGGCGAGAGATTGTGACCACCCGCGTCTTTGACGCGCCGCGCGACCTGGTCTTCCAGGCGTGGACCGACCCCGAGCAGTTGAAGCTGTGGTGGGGCCCGCGCGGCTTCAGCAATAGCTTCGAGAGCTTCGACTTCAAGCCCGGCGGCCTGTGGAAGTACACGATGCATGGGCCCGGCGGCCGAGACTGCCCCGGCGAAATGCAGTTCGTCGAAATTGTCGAGCCGGAGCGGATCGTAATGGATCACCTCGGGCCGCCGCAGTTCCGGCTGACAGCTCTCTTCGAAGAGCTTGGCAGCCGCACCAAGCTGACCTTCCGTCAGCTCTTCGCGACGGCTGAGGTTCACGACGGCGTGAAGCGGTATGCGATGCCGGGGAACGAAGAGAACCTGGACAAGCTGTCGGAGCACCTGGCGGCGCGATTGCCGAAGGCCGATTCCCGAAGCAGCGAGGAGTGCGTCGGGTTCTATCCCGGGGCGGCACAGAAGTAGCGGAACGCGAGCGATGCGTGCACTAACGGCGGCCGAGGACGAGGTCGTTCGCCGTGTGCACGACGGTGAGCATGACGGCGAAGGCCGCTCCCATGCCCTTCAGCCGCTGTACGGTGCGTTCGTGCTCGAGCAGGCGCGACTCCATTTGCGCGACGCGTCCGGTGTTGCCCGCCCCAAGCAGGTCGGCCATCTGGTTTTTGAGGACGGAGAGGTCGGCTAGGACCTTGGCTTCGAAATCAGTCATGGGAACCTCAGTTGGTAGTTGGTAGTTCTCGGTTGTCAGTGAAGGCGAGAGCGGTTAGACCGTTGGGTTGTTGGTGAGGATGGCGGCGGAGCGGCGCGAGTAGACGGGCGGCGTTGCTGCGTCGTACTGGCGGATGTAGAACGCCTCGTGAAACGAAGCGCGCGGAATGGTGAAGGCGCGGACCGGGGAGCGGAGCACCAGGTCCGCGCCGGGGCGGAGGCCGAAGTTGGCGTCGGCGCGGCGCACCTCGAAGCCGCCGCCTGCGGGTGGGTCTATGCCGGCATCGACCTGGATCTCCGTGGCGGTGACGCTGACCACGGTGAGGCTGCTGAGGCTGGCCGGTGCGACGAGCGGCGCGGAGGCGGCGGTTTCGGGCAGCTCGGCGTCGGCGGCGACCGACTCCGAGAGGGTGATGCCGAGCGACTCCGCCCAGTCGTTGGCGAAGGCGATGCGGCAGGTGATGAGCTCGGGCGAGGCGTGGCCGTCGGCGAGGGTGACGGTGCGGACGACGACGTTGAGGCTCTGGCCGCCCGCGGTGAGGGCGAGCACGTCGCCGGGCCAGATGTCCTGCTGCGGGTTGACTGCGGTGTACACGCCGGATTGCGCGGCGGCGCGGCTGGTGGCGAGAGCCAGCACGGCCTGCGCGGCGGCCTCGCAGTCCTCTGTGCAGCGCGCCGCGGGATGAACCACGCGGCCCAGCCAGCGCGAGGTGCCGGGCGCGCCGGAGGCAGCTTCGGCAGTGACCGAGGCGGGATCGTTGAGGCGGGCTGTGGCGCGGCTGCGGCGGCGGTAGCGGACGGTGATGGTGTCGCCGGGCTGTGGGATGCGGCCGCTGAAAAAGGTGAGGGCGCCCGAGGACGAGCTCTGATAATCGGCGCCGGTGCCGGGCAGGCCGGAGAGCCGCGTGACGGTGAGGCCGGTGCTGGAGGTGGTGGTGACCCAGGCGGAACCGGTCTGCTGCACGCTGATGGAGCCGATGGAGCCGGTGAGCGAGAGACTGTTGACCGCAGCGAAGGTGCAGGCCGCCGGGGTGGAGGCTAGGACGCCGTCGTAGAGCACGGTGGCGGGCGTGTTGGAAGCGTTGCCCTGATCGACCAACTCGAAGACGGCGAACAGGGAGGAATCGACGAGGCCGCCGCCGAAGGCCTGGATAACGCCGTCGATGCGGGCGTAGTAGGTTTGGCGGACGCGCTGTGACTCTGCAGAATGTAACCGGATGCGGAGCGTATAGAGGTGATCGGGCTGCAATATGTAACTTGCTCCGGTCGGAATACCGGCGATCAGCGGCTGCAGCACGGTGTTGCCGCCGCTCTGGGTGACGCTCCAACCGGCGATGCAGTTGGCCTGCTGGATGAGGCTACCGTAGAGGCCGGCGAGGATTCCGGCGGAGGGTGCGGCGAGCTGGACGCTGGAAGTCTCGACAAGCAGCGTACCGCCGAGTTCGATCTGGGTGGCGGCGGAGAGCGTGGTCTGGCCGTCGGAACCGTTGCCTCCGCTGAGAGCGAGGCCGCCGGAGCCGAGGGCGATGTGCGAGCCGGAGTCGTTGACGGTCCACCGCTGCGGATTGAGGTCTGCGCCCTCGAAGCTGTCGGCCAGCAGCGTGGGGCTGGAGGGATGAAAGGGCGCATCGGTGAACTTGAAGATCGCCGTGGTACCGTCGCCGGAGAAGAGCTCGGTGACGTAGGCGGTGGGCTCAAGCTCTCCGCTGAGAGTGACGTCGTTGGCGAGCTCGCGCGCGTTTGCGGTGCGGAGCGATGCGGGCTGGACGGCTTCGCCGAGCGCTGGGTTGTCGAGATCGACGGTGTGCGTGGCCGAGCCGATGGGGGTGAGCGTCAGGGCTCTGCCGACCGCGCGGTACGCGGCGTAGGCGCCGGAGGCGATGCCTGCCGCAGCGGTGGAGAAGGGTGCAGCCGGCGAAGGCGTGAAGACGCCGACCGGATGCGTGCTGCCGGTGGGCGGGGAGAGCGCGCCGGCGGCGGTGCGCTCCGCCAGTGCGCCCAGCAGCGTCGTGCCATCGGCGGCGAATCCGCTGGCGGTAAGTACGGCGGGTTGTTTATCCAGCAGCCACTCATCGCTGAAGGCGGTGAACTCGGCGCGATAGACCGGGCCACCGATGCCCATGCCCACCGGGACCTGCTCGGGCTCGGTGGCGATGTAGCCGGTGAAGAGCACCGCGCCAGCCTGCGAGGAGACAACCACGCGGGCGCGGCGCACAGGCAGAGGCAGTCCGGGGTCCGCGCCGGGCATGAAGTTGCCGCCGAAGAGCAGCAGGCCGGTGCAGCGCGAGGGCTGGTTGAGCACGCGCTCGATTTTAAGTGGGCCGTCGGCGGAGAGCGCGGGCGAGTAGTCGCGCGGGCCGTTGCCGTCGAGATTGTCGATGGTGATGCGCATTATGTGCTCCGGTGGGTTACAGATGCGGATTTCCTGCGGGAACTGAAAGCAAAAGCAGATTCCCTTCGGGAATGACAAAGGAATGGCGGCGGGGTTATTCCGCTGGCGAAGCGAGTCGGGGCAGGCCGCGCTGCTCGCGGACCTCGTCGATGGTGAGGACGCCGGCTTTGAGCAGTTCGGTCTGGATCTGGAGCTCCTGCATCTCGTCGCGGGATTCAAGATCGTTGAAGACGAACTCGAACTCGCGCCAGCCGAGGCGTTTTGCGAACAGATCGCGGCTGATGTGCTCGGCGAGCAGACGCGCGACCGGCACGATGGCGGAGCGGAAGGCCTCGTCGGCGAGCTCGCCGGCGGTGGAGCGGTTGACGTCCGACTGCAGGCCGAGCAGCATGGGCGGGAGATCGAAGGCGTTGGCCAGGATGCGCAGCAGGAACTCCTGCCACTGCAGGCGGAGGTCGGCATCGGTGCCGCCAGCGAAGCGGAGCACCTCGGGCTTCTGCTCGCAGGAGAGGATGGGGACCTTGCCGGTGCCTTCGATCTCATCCTGCCACCAGCGGATGAGGCGGTCGTGCTGCTCGGGCGTCGCCTCGTTAAGCCACAAAGCGTACTGTACGACCGAGTTGGAGGCGAGACGGCCAGCGTACTTGTTGGCGGCGAGGAACTGGTTGATGGTCTCGAAGGCGACCTCCAGCCGACCGAGCCCGAAGGGAGTGTGGGTGCGCGGGTTGAGGCGGAGGTACATCAGCTCGGAGTCGAGCAGCGGAGTGGGCTTGCGGCCGCCGAACTGGCCCGTGGACTGGGCGTAGCGCGGCTGGGCGGGGTCGCCCTTCCAGTTGAGGTTGATTTCGATGGTGGCGCCGTCGACGGGATAGAGGCGGAACGGCTGCGTGGCGTCGCCGGTGGATTCCATCTCGATGGCGCCCATGCCGCCGACGAGCAGGTCTTCCAGCACCTGCTCGATGAGGGTGCGGAAGCTGTCGGCGCCGTTGGGTTCTTCCAGCGCGCGGCGCAGGGCGAGAGCACGGACGGTCGCGTCGGGGACCTCGGCCGAGGTGTAGCCGCGGCGCAGACGGACGGACCAGTCCATGCAGGCGATCTTGTCCTTGACCAGGTTGATCGCGCGGCGGGCCACGGGGGTTTCGGCGAACTTGCGCAGGTTGGCGGGGGTGGGTTTGGGCGTGGTGTTCTGCGCGCGCGAACCGGTGTAGGGCGAGAGGATGGCGGGAAGCGCGGTGGTCTTGCGCGCCGGGATTTCTGCTGCAGCAGCATCGACTCCGGTGAGACGGTGCCAGGCTTGCGAGATGTGGTTGCGTAGCGTCAAGGGACTGCTCCTTATTCAAGGTGTGGCGCAAAGGAAAAGGCACAGCGTTTTGCTGTGCCTCTTCGTGTTGCTGGTTGCTGGTGCTGGTTGCTGCTTGTTGCTAGACGTGCAGCTCGCGACGGGCGGTTTCGGCGGCGCGGGCGAGGTCTGCGAGGGTGAGCACGCGGATCTGCTGCGACTCCAGGGTGCTGACGCCGAAGCGGTAGCGCTCGGCTTCGTCCCCCGGCGGCTCGGTGGGCTCACCGGCGATGGTGCGCAGTGGTTCGACGACGGCGGCGAGATCGAGCTCAGCGGACTCTACGCGGCGGATGCCCTCGCGCAGCCGCGGCGCCGACCAGGCCAGCACCTTGGCGGCCTCGGTGTCCGCCTCGAGCGAGACCGCGTGGAAGATGCGGACTACGGTGCGGTCTCCGTTGCGGGCTTCGCCGTTGGAGCCGGCGCGGTAGCCGCAGTCCAGCTTCATCGGATCGCCGGGCTGCGTGTAGGTGCTGGCGGCGATGCGTTTGCGCAGCAGCGCCCAGACGCCGGCGCGCTCGAACTCACTGCGCATGGCCGCCGCGATCGCGGCGCGGCCCGACCGGCGCGGCTCGCGCTTGACCTTGATGGGTTCGACGTAGAGCTGCATCAGTTGGTCCAGCTCGGCGGCGACCGATTCGGCAAGGGTCGCGCGCGGCTCCGAGACCTGCACGGAGTTGGAGAAGCTGTCGGCCAGCACGTCGAGGATGGGCCTCGAGACAGAGGCCGGATCGGCGAGGCGCGCGGCGATCTCGGCTTCGAGCGACTCAAGCAGGCCGAGGTCCGCACCGGCATCCATGCAGCGGACGCGGGTCCAGTCGCGGGTGAAGCGGACGGCGGTGAGTGCGCCGCCGTTGCTTACGTCGCGCAGCAGCACGCCGACGTTGACGAATTCGCCCTTGACCACGTCGGGGACGTAGCGGATGAGGGAGAACTCGCATGGAATGCGCGGTGGCATGGGTTAGCGCCTGGTTCTGGTTACTGCCTTGGTTATTAGAGTGGCTGCGGCCGAGATCAGTCCGAAGTAGAGAAACCCGTTAGCAATAGCTGCAAGCCACAGAGGAAAAGCGTGGACGTTTCCGGACAAGGCCATCGAGACGATGAGTCCGGGGATAAGCAGAGCCACGCAACGCTCAGGTAGCTTTTCCAGCCAAAGGGTCAGCGCTGCGAAAACAAAGCCGACCGGAAGCGCAAAGTAACCCGAACTCTTCGTGGTTATTTCCAAGACGTGTGCCCTCAGCATCTCTTTTCTACATCACGAACTTTGTGGTTGGCGCGGCGTTGAACTGCTGCGGTACGGCGATGGTGGCGGTTCGGTTCCATTGTGGGAACGGGTTGCGGTCGGAGTCGCGGAAGGCGGCGATGAGCTCGCGAATGCGGCTGCGGCGTGCGAGCAGCTTTTGCATCAAGGCCTCGAGCGCGGGCGTGTCGCCTTCGTACCACTCGGGCGGGACGAGCTCGGCGATGCGGTAGATCGCGTTCGGCTTCATCTCCTCCATGCGGGTAAGCCAAGGCTCAAAGCTGGGCCAGCCGGTCACGCCGGAGTACACCGTGTTGCGCAGGTATACGCCGCGCAGAGGCGAGTCCGAGAAGGCCCAGTCGCCGGCGTGGAAGCAGTAACCCTGATCGATGAACGTGGCCCGATAGCGCGGCTGCCGCGGCGAGCGGTCAAAGACCGCCTGGCGTCCGTTGGCGTTGCCGGTCCACTTGTCCAGCGCGAGCATGCCGGCGAACTCGCGCAGGTTGCGCACCTCCTCAAGCTGCGGCTCAGGCAGGTAGTCCACCACCTGGCCGGGCATGAGGCCGCCGATGAAGGCGCTGCCGAACTGAAGTCCCGTGCGGCAGGGCTCGGTGCGGCCGTGCGGCAGCTCCATCACCATGCCGGGTGTGTTGGCGATCAGCCACTCGGAGACCTCCACGAGGTCGGTGGCGGGCACGGTGAGCCCGGCGGCTTCCGCCAGGCGGGTGGCGAGCAGCTCGTTGGCGAGCACGCGCAGATGCTGCGGGTTGTTCTGGAACTTGACCACCCAGAGCCGCTTGTCGGCGCCCAGCATGAGCTGGCTCTGCGCGCCGCCGCGCATCCGGCGGATAGACTGCACTGCTGTGACGGGCAAGCGAGACTCCCTGGTGCAGGATAGCAAGGCGGTGGTGATTCTCAGTGATCAGTTCTCGGTTCTCAGTTCTCAGGGTTTCAGCTCGGCGCGGACGGCGTGGGCGAGGGCCATGGCCATCACCAGGTCGTCGTATGCGCCGGAGGCCGCGCCGGGGCCGCCGCTGGAGCGGGTGACGAAGGTGCGCATCTCCTCGAGCAGCGAACGGCTGCGGAAGAGATCGGGACGGCTGGCCAATACGGAGTCGAGCTGCCCGATCATCTCCGGCCGGGTGGCGGCGTTGGTGGACCACCCGAGCTGGCCGTGCTGCTCATAGAGGCGCGGGTAGCGGGCCTCCTGCAGATGGGCGAGCACGCCATAGCCGTGGTTGTTGCGCTCGACGGCGATCAGCGCCGGGTCACGGCCGCTGGTGTACTCGCGGCCCAGCTCGGCGGCGCGGCGGGCGAGCTCCCGCGGAGCAATACGCTGCTGCAGCTCCGCGCATTGCACGCCGGTGCGCAGGTCGACGACTTGAATCGTGGCGAAGTCGCCCTCCGGTCCGCCGCCGGCCGGATCCACCGCGACCAGGTACGAGGTGTCCGGCATGGGCGGGAACCAGATGCGCAGCGCGCCGGAGAGCCGGGTGGCCATGGGCTCGCCCGCCTCCTTCAGCCGGCGGTTCAGGGTGTCGGCGTCGAAGCAGCACTCGCCCGCGGTGAGGAAGCACTGCTCCGCATCCTCGGCGAACTCCTGCGCGCGCAGTCCGCGATAACCGGCCTCGAGCGTACGCCGGTAGCCGATCTGCGCGGGGCTGAGGCCGTGAGCCTGCATCAGCTCCAGCTCGTCGTCGCGGAACTCCGTCACCGGCGTCGAGACATACGCCGGCTCGATCCACCAGGGAAAGAAGTGGCGCACCGTGCCCTTGGCCGGAGCCTGTTGCCACTCCTCATAGAAGGCGCCGGCCGCGCCGTTGGGCGTGGACTCCATGATCAGCTCGCCGGTGGGCGTGAGCGCGGCGCGCAGGCCGGCGAGCGTGGCGGCGGAGTCCCCCGGCCAGCGGGAGAGCTCGCTCAGGTGCATGTTCTGCACCGTGAGTCCGCGGCCACAGTTGCCATCCGCCGCCGATAGCACGCGAAACTCGCTGTCCAGCTCCGGGAAAATCATCTGCCGGATGTTGGCGCGGCTGCGCTTCAGCGGACCCTTGCGCAGATCCTCCGGCAGCGCATCGTAAAAGCGCTGCACCATGCGGAAGATGGCCTCCGCCGCCTCGCGGGTGTGCGCCACCTGTACGGTAAGCACGCCGCGGGCGGTGATGGTCTTGAGGAAGAAGCGCCCGGCAATCCAGGTGGTCAACCCCATCTGCCGGGCTTTGAGCACGATGTTGCGTTGCCCGCGGCGTTTCTCAAAGAGAAGCTGTGCAGGATTCGCCGTCAGTCTGGATTCGTAACCATCGCGGTCACGAATTGCGAGCAGCTCGCGCGCCCAGCGGGTGGAGTTGCGCTCCTCGCCGCTCCAGGCCTCCAGCGTACGGCCCATCTCTACGAGTTCTTCCACGGTCTTCACGTCCTGCTCCTCTTCTTCTCAATTGCTTTGGGTGAGCGACGCGTATCAGTGGCAGGTCCAGGCGGTGCCGTCGCTGATGGCGAGTACGCTGTCGGAGCCGCCGCCGCTGCAGGCCCCAGCCGTGAACGAGCTCGCATCGGAGACGCGCACGATGGCTCCCGCTCCCGCAGTAGCAGCGGAGGGCAAGGTGCTGACGGTGTAGCTCGCGGTCCGCAACAGCGTCGATGCATTGACGATGGCGGCGTTCAGCGTGCCGCTCGTATCGCCTGCCGTGCCGTTGCCGACATTCACCACGCCTGCCGAGCCGCGTGAGAGGCCGGTGTCCAGCGTTCCCATTGCATCGCTGGTGGAGCTCCAGGCAAACTGCCCGGCCGAGGGGACGGCGAGGCGATCCCGCATCAGGAACATCATGTAGCCGGAGCCGGTGAGGTCGCCGGTGTCTCCGAACCCGATGTGTCCGCCCGAGTTCGCCAGCGAGGGCACGACGAAGTTCATGGTTCCACCGGTCAGTCCCCATCCATAGCGTTGGGCCGCGCCGCCGTCATACATGGTCATGTCGAAATTGCCGTAGTCGGTTCCGAAGTTGATGTTGGCGTTGGTGCCGCCTCCGGGGCCGGTGACGCGAATCACTCCGCTGCTCGGGTTCGTCAGCGCTGCGCCGTTTCCGGTAATCGGAAAGCCTGCTCCGCCAGATGCGCAGCCGGTGCAGGCGCCGGTCACAGTGAGGTTATTGACCGTCGCCTGGGTGCCCACATTCAGATTAGCCATGTCCAGCGTTCCGTCCGGAGCGGCGTAGTCGTCGCCGGGAGCGGGGGTGCGCGACTCCGCTTGCGTGGTGACGGCCAGATGGGTGTTCTGGTTGCCGATCGCATACTCGGGCGCGATATAGACCGCAGGGCTCGTGCCGTTGCCGAAGTTATACCGTGTGCCGAAGGTGCCGCTCGAGCTCCCATACGGTCCGGCAACGAGGCCGATGCCCGCCTGGACAACTCCGCCAAAAGACCCTGAGCCCTGGACCTTGATGGAGGAGTTGTCGAAGTCCCAGGTCTGCGTGCTGTCGATCCGCAACTGGCCCCAGGGGTCAGACCACACGTAATACTGACTCTGTCCCGGCTGATGCCCTGCGAATGAGAACGCGTAACTCAAGGGCGCGTACTGGTTGTAAGAGAAAAGATCGAACACGCCCGCCGTGGTCATGAACGTCGGTTCATTCATCGGGCCGCCAAAGGGAGTGTAGGTGGACGTGTCCTGCTGGTTGTAGGCATGCAGGATGGCAGCCGATGCGTTATTGCCCTTGCCCATCAAGTGCAGCTGCAGCGTCGTATTGGAGTTGGAGGTCAGCCCGGCCATATCCATGCCGGAGTAGAGGTCGATGCCATCGATCTTCTGCGCCGGAAACTCTACAGCCTCCATCGTGTCGCCGGGAGAGAACACCCCGTTCGGCTCCACGTAGGTCGTGATGAAGTTGAACGCGAGGGGTTGGTAGTTGGGCGAATTGGTATCCACCTTCCACACCCGAGCACCGTAGTAGAGGTGCCACCCCGAATTCGGGCCGCCGTCGAAGGCGCCATAGGTCATGCCTGGAGTAGGAATCGGTCCGACTCCCAAACTGGAGGCGATGGGGTAGCCGTACAGAATATGCACGCCGTCAATCGACACCGCAGGCAGTGCGTAGCGAACGTGTTGCGCCCAATCCGCGTCGGTTGAGAGATACATGCAGTAGCCCTTGAACACCGCGGGCCCATGCTGCGGCAAGGCCAGCGGCAGAGTCAGCGTCTGCGTTCCCGCTGAGCCGGAGACTGCGGTGAGGACGCTCTGCTCTTCAAAATTGAATCCGCTGCCGCCGTTGCCGAGGACACATACGGGGTCGCCCACAGCAAACGAGCCCACGCCTGAGGCCAGCACAATATCGGTAGAAACCGGATCGTCGTAGCCGTTCGCGGCAGGGGCGATTGGGGTCGTCGAGAGACCGTACACCGTGCTTTTCGGGATGTTGGTCTGATCGGTGGTTACGGATGCAAGGTTGGCCCATCCCGTAGCGCCATAATTGACGCTCAAACCCTTGCCGGAGGCGACGGGAACCGAAGTATCAATGACCCAGGAGCCCGGCGACGGGACGCACAAGTAGCTCGACGGCTGCAGGCACTGTGCCGTCTGGGTGGCCCGGATCTGGCGGTTGTCGCTGCCCGGGTTGACCGTGCCCATGACCATGAAGGCGTTTTCTTCGAGGTCGATGTAATTCTGGGTGCCCTGGTCGGAGCCATAGGCGAAGCCGCCGTGTACATAGTTCTGGTGGTAGATGATGCCAATATCACCAGCCCCATAGACCGACATTCCCGACTTGTAGAGCTGCTTGATGCCGCTCGTCACTATGCCGTTTCCAGAGTCGTCATCGTTCTGCATGATGGTGACGCGACCCTCTTCTCCGCCGTTCCCGCCGCTGCCTCCGCCCATGACATAGGGGATCGTGCTGGTAAGAACGGCGCTACCGGGACGCGAACCGAAGGTCGTGTCTCCCCGGTCCAAAATGAAGTTGTAATTGCACGAGTCGAAAATGCCGGGAAGATTGCACTGGCTCCCGGTCGTGGACTGATAGAAGGGCTCCTGCAGCCCGCCGACTCCGTTGGTGGGGTCCTGATAGAACTTCGAGCTGGTCGTGCTGGTGGTCGCCGAAGTGGCCATGGGCAGGTAGTTGACGGTCTGGCCGGAGAGGCCGCTGCCTCCGCCCGAGGTTGCCACGCTATCGACGTACTGCTTGGTCGCAGCCTGCAGGGCGGAGGTTGGATTCGCCGGCAGCGTGAGAGGTCCGGTCATCGTATCGCCGGATTTCAGCACGTATGCAGTCGAGCCGCCGGAGTTGCCGGCGACGGCGGCAGCGATGGAGGAGTCGACGTAGCTCTTGCTCACCGTCTGCATGGCCACTGAGACCGGCAGCACCGAGCTCTCAATGGCAGCGACGCGCACCGGAGTGGTGCTGGGCGGGACCACCCAGTACTGGCGTGTGACCGAGTTGTCGTCCAGGTGATAGGTGACGGTGTAGTAGGTGCCGATGGGGATGGCGCCGGAGTTGGACACGAGGTGCACGGAGAGGGTGCCGTCCGGCGCAATCGTCGTCGACGTATTGCCCGCAGGCACCTGCTGGCCGGAGATGGTGGTGAAGGCAGGCCAGCTGATCAGCACTGTGCCTGTGGCCGTGGTGCCGTCGGCGTGGTAGATGGTGTCGGTGACCGGCGTCGTGGCAACCTGGGCAGCGCCGATAAGGTGCAGGGCCGCGAAGACAAAGGGAATGAAGATCCACGTGAGGGACTTGAAGCGCATACGAGAACTCCTGACTTGCATAAACCTGGATTTAGACCGTGCGCAGGGGCGCGGGAAGATAGCTGCGAAAGCAGAGGACGGTCTCTGAATCCGCCGGATCGCGCACCGGCAGCGCACGAAATGCGGCGGCCAGACGCATGCGCTCGAGGGGAGCGGAGCTGACCGAGGGCGTGGAAGAGATCAGCGCTTCGCCGTGCTCCGCCGAAGCCTGCATCGGCTGCAGCCGCGGATAGTGAAAGAGCACACGGTCGCCCTGTGCGCCTTCGAGAACGAACAGTGCGGACCACTCCTGGAAGAAGCGCGCGCCCTCGCGATCGCAGAAGCCGACCAGCGGGCTGATCTGCATGCCGGCAGAGGGCACGCCCGCCGGCAGCGGCGATGCGAGCTGCAGCACGCCGCCCGCGACCGACGCAACCACCGCAACGTTCAGCGTCACCCTGCGGATGAAGTTGAGGTCACTGCCCACCGAGGCCGCGGAGCTGACGTACGCTGCGCTGATGCCAGAGCCGACATAGCCGGTCTGGCCGGTGTAATCGAGATCGACGGCGATGAGCGTGCCGGGCGCGAACTGCGCGGCTGCCGTGGCCCCGACGTTGAGCGCGGACGCGGTGGTGCCCTCAGGCACAACTGTTACCGGAGCCGCTGCGGCGCCGCCGCTTCCGTTCGGCGCAGCTCCGGCAGCCGTGGCCAGCAGGTTGGTCTGCTGCGAACCGGAGGCGAGTGCGGCCTGCAGCTTGCCCCAGGCGTCGAATTCGAAGCTGACGCTGGCGTCCACCTCGGTGCGGACCTGCGCGACAGCCATGGCGGGCGCTCCGCCGAGCAGCGGTTGAACTTTTGTGCCGGAAATGCGCACAAACTTCGAGATGCTGCCCAGGCTGACCCAAGGGGCAGGCGGTGCATCGAGCGGAAAGCGGCCCAGCTGCGCGGGATCGAACAGCGTCGGCAGGCCGGCGGTGCGATCGACCGGCCCGAAATAGGCGCGGATGCAACGGGTGATAGGTGCGGTGGAGGGCGTCATCGGGTACCTGCTGTTCTGCGGTTTGCGGTGGATAAGGAAGCGCGTAAGATCGGCCGCCGCATCATGCCTCGCCCGCTTCCTGGAATGCGAAGACCTGGACCGAGGCGGTGCGGCTCAACCGCTCGCTCGTGGCGGTGATGGCGCCGAACGCAGGCTCGCTCCAGAAGATGTTGGTCGCCATGGCGACGGGAGCGACGCCGGAGTCCGAGGCCGTGCAATCGAGCTTGGGCGTGGAAAGCGGCGGCCGCGAGAGCGCCGAGTCGAGCTCGGAGTCCATCGCCGAGAACAGACGGCCGCGATCCATGCCGGCCATGGCGCGCGTGCCGTCGGTCGCATAGCTGATCTCGCAGGTGAGAGCTACGAGCGGCAGGGCGGAGGTGCGGTCGAGCGCGAGCGAGGTCCACTGCAGGCGGAAGCAATCCAGCGGAACCTGCGCGCTGGGCGCCTCGTTCTCCACCACCAGCGTGCCGGAGCGGCGCTGCTCGCGAACGACGATGATGCGCTGCGGATTAATCGCTGCGAGCCGCTGCTGCAGCATGAGGTAGAAGGTGTCTTTTGCGTTTTGCATGGAAGAGACTCCTAGAGCTTGAGCGCGAGCGGCGCGCGCAATGCGATGCGGTAGAGATAGGCCTTGCCGAAGACCTGCTCGGCGGCAGCCTCTTCAACCGCATAGAGATCGGCGTCAATGACGATTCCGAGGGCATCGGAGAAGAGGACGGCGGGCGAGTCGTATGCCAACGAACCGACGATGAGTTCCACCGCGGTGGCGGAGACGAGCAGCTCCGTGCGGCGCGGCTTGCCTTCCGCGGACTGCGTGCGCGCCTTGCGAAAGACCACCGGGGCGAGCGGCACATCCTGGAAATAAGGCGTCGCGAGGCCGAGCTGCTCGCTCACCAGGGGCGAAGCAGGCGCAGGCATGCGGAGCATGACGCTGCGGCCGCCTGCGTTGCGCAGCAGCGTGTCCGCAGTGCGAGCGGCGGCAGATGTGGGTACTGGAATCATGGCCTATCCCACCCTCTGCGCGACCAGCGGCCGCAGCAGCATCTGCACGTTGGCATCCAGCAGGGAGCCGGCGAAGTACTGCATCTGCAGCGTGTCCATCCGGCTGCCCTTCACGTTGAGCGCGGGAGTGGCCTGGGCGTTGCGCACAATCTGCGCGCAGGCGGTTTTGACGAACGCGGTCACCGTGCTGAAACCCGCGGTGTAGGTGATTTCCACCTCGTTGTATGGGAGGCCAAAGAGGTTCGCCGGAAATGTAACCTCGCCGGTTGCCTGATTGACATCGACCGACGCGGGATCGAGCGCAGACCAGCTTCCGGGAAGGCTGAAGGCCAACGCTGCCTGGGTGAGCATAGTCTCCTGCATCTCGCCGCGGCGGCCGCGGCCGTAGCGGACGCGAATGCCGGAGATGGTGCCGAGCGGCAGGTAACTGACGCGCACCGACTGCGAGCCCGCGTTCAGGCGAGCGCGCTCCGTGTACTGCTGCACCAGCAGCGTGGGGCGGCGGCAGTGCGCGTCGATAAGGGCCGAGGCCAGCTGCACCAGGTCGCCGGGCGTCTCGGCCGAGAGGCCGTAGGCCTCGTACTCCGAGGGATCAAGGTAGGGCATGGAGACTCCGTTTCAGGTGAGGAGTTTTCGTTTCGCTCCGCTGCCGGAGAGGCCGCCCGCGCGCAGGTTCGCAGCACGGGCGGGCCCTCAGGCGCACGGACGCAGGTCCTAGCGATCGACCAGGATCTGTGCGTGGGCGTAGCCGGCGCCCTTCACCACGACGCCGCCGAACTTGACCACCACGTACTGCGAAGCCAGCGAGCCGGGAACGCCGAGCTGGAAGATGCGCGGGTTGGCGTCGCCCAGCCAGTGGTACTCGATCAGGTCCTCGGTGACGATGTAGGCCGGCAGCACCGCAGAGCCCGAGCCCGGCGTGCCGGTGTACGGCAGCGTCCACTCCGGGATCAGCGGCAGATCGCCCGCCTGGGTGGAGAGCATCTTCACGGTGAAGCCGGACGTGATCTCCTTGCTGCCGAGCACGACGTTGAACTCCTGCTTCATCTCGCGGTCGATCAGATCGAGCAGCACCGGGTTGGCATAGATCGCGGTGGGACGAACGCCGTACGAGGAGTTCGCGACCATCTGCGCGACCTGCGCCTTCAGGCCGTCGACGATGGACTCCGACGTGCCGATGGTGGTGGTGTTGCCGCCGGAGACAATCTGCCCGGCCGCGCCGAAGTACTGCTCGGTGGTGGGTGCGGAGAGCGAGGTGTCGGTGCCGTTCCACAGCGCGACATCATGCGTGCGCAGTACGCCGTCGACGGTGTCGGCCAGGTCCTTCGCCTGCAGGTATTCAAACTGCGACTGCTGTTTACCGAGCTCCAGATCGAACAGGTTGTAATTGATCTGGGCCACCAAGGCCTTCAGCGGTACCGACTTCTCCACGCGAGTGGGGCTGACCAGCGGGGCGACGATGTTGCGCGGATCGACGAATCCGCTGGCCGCAGTGGGAGCCGGAATTGCCTGCTCCTCAAAGTAGCGCGAGGGATGGCCGGTGGCTGGCACCTGCTTGATGCGCTGACCGAAGATCCCACGGCGGCGGACGATGTCGGTGATCTCGGTCTGATACATGGGGACTTCAATTGCGCCCGGTCCGATGTAGTCTGCCGCGGCATGGATGTTGGTGAACTGCGGATTCATGAATGCTCCTTAAAGGCAAAATGCAGCCGAGGCTGCATGTGGTGGATTTCGCCCGCTGTAAACTTCCGGCAGTATGCGGCGCAGGAGAACGACCGGAAACAAGATATGGATCGGCCTGCTTGGCTTCTGCCTACTCGTTTGCGCAGCGCTGGATTGTCTTTTCGTTTACCTGCTTGCAGTGCACTGGGCTTCGACGCGCGATATGGTGCTGATGTTCTCCGTCTGCTTTTCGCTTACGGCCACAACATGGCGTCTGCTGTTACGACGGCTCTCCATCTCAGGCGCCGACAGGTTTCTCAGCTGAGCATCCCGGCTCGAAGCAGCTGGGCTTTGACGGCGAAGCGCTGCTCCAGGCTGAGCCCGGAGAGTGCCGCATCCAGGGTTCCAGCCTCGACGGAGTCCAGCGCGACGCCGTGCTTGGCCAGCAGGTTGACGGCAGTGGTGGGAATCGTCTTGCGTGCGCCGTGGTCGGTTCGGGAGGATGCGGCGGCTTCAAGCTCTGCAATGCGCTGCTCGGCGGCGGCGAGCTTCTGCTCCAGCTCCGCGCTGCGGCGGTCTTCCACCTGCGCGACGATGCGGCTAATGGTGGACTCGTCGCTGGTGGCAAGGCGTTCGGTCAGCTGCTCCAGCGCCGCGGCGGCTGCGGCGAGACGGTCGATGGTGGCGGTGAGATCTTCGGTGTGGTGCATTGGGGCTCCGTGAAACGGGTTGATTGAGGGACAGAAATGTCTAGGCGGCTGCGGGCGCGCCAGGCATCTGCTGAACATTGAGGATGGCGACGACAGCCGAGACCAGCTTTTCCATGTAGCTGGAGTCGGCTTCGATCCCGGCCTGTTTCAGCAACTGGGTGACGACCGGGGCGGCGAGTTGAAGCACGTCTGCCAGCTTCTCCGCGCCGGTGCCGTGCTGGTTGTTAGCCGCCGCATATTTCTGCTCGACGAGCAGGACGGCGGACTGCACCAGCTCCGTGACGCTGATGAGTGGGCCAACGCTGGGCGCGGCCGCGGGATACAGCAGGGCGACCAGCCTCTCCGCGGGAACGGCATAAGCGAGCCCCCATTTGAGGCCCTTCTCGAAGCCTTTTCCGATGGATTCGAGCACTCCAATGAATGTCATGGTTGGATTCCTTTGGGTTTCGTAACGTTCTTTGTTGCATGTCGTGCCATTGCGCGAAGAAAAAATGGCCCCGCGCAGCACGGTGCTCTGCGCGCGCATGGGGCCTCCCCGAAGTGACGCCCTGCGACGATGAAGCAACTGGTTGTGAAGTGAACGACGGGCGGCTAATGCGACCGCACGCCCGTGTGCCGGCGCGCATGGACCCGAAAGCTGGTGTCCTGGTACGCGGCCTTGTCGCGCAGCAGGATCGCCGCCCCGGTAAAGGTCGCGCGGGTCAGCGTCCAGACCTGCGCGCGCATGTCTGCGACGTGAGCATCGGCGAGCTCGTAGCTCATGCCCATCGCGCCGGAGGTGATGCCGCTGCCGTTTGCAACACTGTCGCCGCTGCGCATCTGCTGCTCGATCTCCGGAAAGTCCTTGGCGAAGATGAAACCCGCCACGCGGAGCCTGCGTCCATCGAGCTCGGCGGTGGTGATGATGCCGCATTTCTGGCGGGCGTCATGGCCGTCCCATCCGGCCTTGTAGTCGACTGCCATGCCCAGCAGGCTGGGCAGGGCGGCCTCTGCGGCGGCGCGGGTGAGGATGACGCGGTGGCCGCGTGCGCCCGAAGGCGAGCGGTCGCTGGCGACATCAACCATCGTGAGCACGCCCTCAAACGGCAGCCGGTTGGGATGCCCGTGGACCTGCGGGAAGTCCACCGCCATGGCCTGCAGCGACATGCTGTGCGACCGGGGAACCGGTCCGCACGTCGGAATGCGGGGCGTACGGCGAGCCGCGGCCGCCCTGGTTTGTGGCGCTGTGGACGGATTGCCTACTCTGCTTTGTTCGAACAAACGCGACCCCCAAAAAGGAAACGGGAGCGCCGCCACAAGGGCTCGCTCCCGTTTTTCTCTACTCTTAAGTTAAGAATACCAAATGCACCAAAACTCGTGTCACATCAAAATGAAATTTGTAACAGACTTAGATGCTTGATGTTGGCGAGTTTTCCACGGCTTGGGGGGCTTGACAGCGTTTTGAGTTTTCGATGGTCAGCGACCGGGTAGGATTCAGAATCCCGGTTTCGAGGAAGATTGCGGTGAGGCGGTCGAGCGCGCGGGTGTACTGCCGGATGATGGTCTGGCGGCAGATCCCCAGCGCCTCGGACGCCTCAAGGATGGTGTACTGCTTCAGCGCGATGCGCTCAATCATCGACTGCTCCATCGCGCTGAGCCGGTGGATGCAGCGCTCCACATCGTGACAGAAGATGACCGAGTCCTCGAAGCTCTCCATTCGGTAGCTGGAGACCTTGGCGCGAAACATCTCGCGCCCCAGCAGCGACGGAACGCGGCCCACCTCGAGCGACATCCGCATGTACCGCTGCAGCAGTGCCTCGGTGTACTTGCGATAGAAGCCCATTTGCGGACGTGGCTTCGCAAGCGGCGCAGGGGGTACGGTCCCCGCTTGAGCCCGCACCGTGTGTAGCCGAACTGGCCGGGGCAGCCGGCAGCTGCGCACGGCTGGTGTGCTGCGAACTGCCGGGTCGAACTCGGCGCGGGCTTGCAGGAAGGGGAGCACAAAGGCGGCGCTCATCGGGCACCTGCCTGCGAAGTAGTGGAACGGCAGGAGGAGCGGGGGCGCGCCGAGGCGCATCCGCGGTTGCGTGGCCCGGCGGTGCGAGGACGCCCGCCGCCACGCCTTCCGGTTGGAGCAGGAAAGCTCGCAAGGCGATGGATACAGGCCGAGCAGTAGGGCGCGGCTGGTTCTTTGCGGCGGAGCCAGAGCGTTCCGCAGCCCTCGCAGATCTTCAGTTCCAAGAGCAGATATTTCATGGCAGTTCAGTCTCCCGTAACGGCAGTCGCACAGCAGCCCTTCATCGTTTTCAGAGGTGGAAAGGAGGCAGCTTGTGGGACCTGGGTGAGGCGTCGCAGGCCGCCCAAGGGAGCTCTGATGGCACCCTGCAGGCTGGCTTCCGGCGCGTGGTTGACGGTGGTGCAAATGCAGGCGGACCGGGAGAAAAGCAGTGCAACGTAATCCCCGACAACCTCTTTGTTATATCTTTTTGCATTGTCATTGGGATGACTGGTTATAACTATTAGGATACTCACAGGTCAAGAGTAAAACGGCTCTAATACACCATTCGTTGTAGTTTTGGTCTCGAAAACCTCTCTTCTTGTGAGAAATATCTCCAGACCACCTCGTCTTTATTGATATAAGCTATGAACCATTCGAGGCTGCAGAATGAATTTTGAAGGACTTCACGAAGCAGTCCGCACAGAAGTGGAGCGGCGGGTGAACGCGGGCCTCCTGACCGCCAGCTCGTTGGCACGGCAGACGGGGTTTCAGCAGGCGCACATCTTTAACTTTCTCAACCGCCGGCGGGCGCTGTCGCTTGCTGGCCTGGATCGCGTGCTGGCCGCGCAGAACCTCACCGTCGAGGAGCTGCTGCCGCTCGAGATCCAGGGCGGCGCCGCGGCCGATGCTCCCAGAGAGTTTTCCGAGTCGGTCCCGCTGGTCTCTCCCTCGACTGCCATGGAGGAGGCCGTGGTCCGGCCTGCTGCCATGATCGAAAGCGTAACCGTGCCGGCTGCGCTGCTGGCCGGAAGCCGTCCGCGGGAGGCGGGGCGTTACCGGCATTGGCAGCGGTTTGTCGCCATCCGCGCCGACGCCGAACAGGCCGCCGCTATGGAGCCGATGATCCTGCCGGAGTCCCTGGTGGTGCTGGACCGCCAATATCGCTCCGCCGCGCCGTACCGGGCGCACCAGAGAACGCTCTATGCAGTGCGCACGAAGTCGGGGCTGCTGCTGCGGTTTGTGGAGTTCGATGCAGGATGGTTGCTGTTTCGGCCGCGCTCGATGAACTTCCCTGTCCAGATGGTCTCGCTGCGTCCCGCCGAGACCCCCGCCGACTTCATTGTCGGCCGCGCTGTGCTGGTGCTGCACGAGTTCTGAATGCCGCTGCGATGCGGCCTTAAGTCAGTTGGACGATCGCAACTGGGGCCGTCTACTTCAGGATTCCATGCATTCCGCCTGCGGCCCCTCTTCAAATGGCATTTTCCGCGCGTCCCACCGCTCGATCAGATAGCGGGACAGGGAGCACATCAGCGCCGCGTACGGGAAGGAAGCCAGCAGGTCAAGCAGGTAATGCTCGCCAGATCCCAGCGTCGCGCCAACCATCAGAAGAGCATTGATGGTTGCGAGTACGACACCAGTAGGAGAGCGGCGAAGCGCCCACACGATCAGGAGCGCGGTTGAGAAGTGGATCGAGGGAAAGCCGTTCGGCGCCGCGTTGATGTGCATCAGTGAGGCGTGTACCGGCCCCGGATCGAAGGGGAACGACTGGAACGCATATATCGGGCCGCAGACTGGCACTATGGAGTAGACAATCGGGGACAGCCCAATGTTCAAGGCAAACGCTGTGACAATGAGCCGTATATCCTCCCCGCGGTGTCGACCATAGTAGTGGTATGCGATAGCCGCTGCTACTGCTGTCGGGATGGAGTTGTACGCGATCTGCAGGATGGGCTGAATCCAGCGGTGCCCGTACAGCATCCTCCCGAGAACGAAGGATGGGTCATGGAATACGTGGTCGAACTGATAGACAAACAGGTCAAGTTTCCCGGGCCGGACAGACGAAAGACTTCTCGCTATGGCCTCACCAGCCCAACCCAGGATGGTGGTCAACAACACGAAAACCAGGGCCATCTCGGTACGCTTTCGGTCCGAGGGGACGATTTGCCAGCGCACCATGCACCCGAGCATCGCGGCAATCATCACAAACAGACCGGGCTGATGGATTGCGATCAGCAGCAGAGGGTTGTTCAGGTTCATCCATCCGCCTTCCGGAGCCGCTCGATTCCCATTTCGAGTCCAAGCCTCCACTACGATCGCGCTGCTTCGCCTTTTCTGCAGGCAGCGAAGGTGCAGTCGTTGTGTTCCCAACGATATCGCGACCGGCTCCTCGCACAAAGCACATATTACGGCTTGCATCGGCGGAGAAGGCTCATGCATCTGTCACGATGCGCTGTATTTGCTTCCGACATAGCGATGAACACCGGCTGTCCTCAGCCCTGCTCGCCGCGTTTTCCACACGTTGACGCCCGGAATTCCTGCGGAGTATAAGTTCGGCAGAAGTAGTTCTGGAGGTGCAGCTTTGCACATCGGACTTGGCGTTCAGGCCCCTTCTTTCCCTCACCTGATCCAAATGGAACTACACGCAACCTGCCCGCATTGCGGCGGACTGATTGCCATTCCGCAGGCTGCGGTGCACAGCGACGGAACCGCCCGCGGATACTGTTGTACGTGCCGGACCGAGGTCTTTGAAGCCAGCCCGCTCGATAGCTAGCGGCTGCTGAACGCATGGAGCGCACGGGCACTGGCCCGGTGCGCGCGGTGGACGACGAGCGATGGCGGCTGGTCGTGAGCCGGACGGTGTGCGCCTGAGCCGGCTGCGATAACGTTGCTGCTGCTGCGCGCTGCCTGCAAATCCTGCCTCCTTTCCAATAAATTGCGCGCTCTGGACCCCGTTGGCAATGACCGGGACACGGGCCGGTGTGCCTCTTGTGGGGGATGCCGGAGCCCGCCATCGCATTGATAGATTGGCTTCTGCTCCGGAACTCCGTGGAGCAGAAGGCGCTATGCAAAGCAAACGACAGACGATTCGATGGAACCGGTTACTGCTGCTGGGCGTTGCCGGATGCTGGCCCGCGGTCGTGTCTCCCGCCGCAGTCTCAGCCACGCCTGCGGCGGATGCGCCGGCGTGCTCCACTCCGGCATGCGCGGCGTCGGCAGTCCAGCAGGAGATCACCGGCGCGATCACGGTAAACCGCAAACTGACAAAGCCAAGCGTCACCGCTCCGGTCTCGATGTATCAGCGCGGCACTGCGGTAGAGCTGGGCAAAGAGGCGGTGGAAGATCCGCTCGCCTATGAGCGCTCCCGCGTGATCGTATATCTGGAAGGACGTCTGCCGGAGGGCGCGGCGCCCGCGCACCGCGCGACGTTCCACATGGAACAACAGAACCGGCGGTTTGCGCCGGACCTTCTGGTCGTGCCGGTGGGAGCAACGGTGTCGTTCCCGAACATGGATCCCATTTTTCACAACATCTTTTCTCTCTCCAAGGCGAAGGAGTTCGACCTCGGCAGCTATGACAAGGGCGACTCGCGCTCGGTGACGTTTAGCAAACCGGGCATTGTGTACGTCTACTGCCATCTGCACCCCAACATGGAGGGCGCTATCGTCGTCGCGCCCAGCCGGTACTATGCGCAGGCGGATGCGAGCGGACACTTCCGGTTGCCGCCGGTTCCGCCGGGCGAGTACACCGTCGTGGCCTGGCACAAGGCGGCGGGCTTCTTCCGCAAGCAGGTGACGGTTGGCCCGGGACATGACCTGACCGCGGACTTCCTGATTCCGCTTCCGGCCGAGGACCGGCAGAAGCCGGCGGACTCAGCCCATGCCATGTCCCACATGGGAGGCAACTGAGCATGCGCTTTCGCACGCGCGCCTTCCTGATCTGCTTTGTGCCCTTTGCGCTGCTGCTGACCTGCGGCTTTCTGACCATGCAGCGGTTCGTGCAGATCCGCGTGCGCGAAGGTCTGCGCAGCTCGCTGAAGACGAATGAGCTGGCAATCGCACGGGCGCAGGCCAAGAGCGAGCTGCGAAGCAGCCGGTTCCTGAAGGTAGTGGGCGAGAACGCAGCGCTGAAGGCGGGTGTGCGGCTGTTGACCTCCGAAGGCTATAGCGCCGCGGCGCGAAGCACGGTGGAAGACCAGCTTCGCGAGCTCGGCGAGCATATGGAGCTGGACTTTCTGCTGGTGTCGGCTCCCGACGGGCGGCCGCTGGCCGCGGTGATTCGCCGCGGAGACGGGCTGGAACCGGTCAATCCGGCCGCTCTCGAGCCGACCCGCAAAGGATTTGTGCTGATGGAGGGCCGCACCTTCGAGCTCGGATCCACGGCGCTCGATGAGAACGACGAGAATCTGGGTACGCTCTCCGTGGGAGTCGATTTCGATCTCTCGGAGTTCACCACGCCGGCGGTGCTGCTGCGTCACGGCCAGGCGATCGCATGGAACCTCCCGGGCGTTCCGGCGGCGGAGCTGAACACCGCGATGAAGAGCTGCGCGGTTCGCGCGGAGTGCGATCTGAAGCTGCGCGGCGCGAACTGGATTTCGATCCCGGTGGAGACCCAGCTGGGAGACGGCTTTGAGCTGAGGACGCTCGAGAATGTCGACGCAACCACCGCGCCGCTGGCCGCTGTGCTGCACCGGATGTTTGTCGGCGTCGCGCTGGCGTCGGTGCTGGTGGCATTCATCTGCGGGCTGATGTCCTCGCGCTCGATCGTGAAGCCGATCGCCTCCATGGTGCAGCACCTGCGCGACAGCGCACAGACCGGCACCCTGCTGCCCAATGCGGAGTTGTCGCAGGTGGTGGAGATTCGCGAACTGATTGAGAACTACAACGGCGCGGCCTTCGCCGTGCGAGAAGCGCGCGAGAACCTGCACGAGGCTTATGTGGAGTTCGTCGGCTCGCTGGCCAATGCGCTTGATGCGCGCGACGGCTACACGGCCGGGCACAGCAAGCGAGTCAGCGATCTTGCCTCCGCCACCGCAGCGGCGCTGGAACTACCGCCGAACGCCGTGGAGCGGATCCGCATCGGCGCGCTGCTGCACGATATCGGAAAGATTGGCGTAGCGGACGCCGTACTGCAGAAGACCGGCCGTCTGACCGACGAGGAGTTCGAGCTGGTAAAGCGGCACCCGGTGATCGGGCGGCGCATCCTGGAGGGCGTGCAGGGACTGGCGGCCTACATTCCAGCAGTCGAGCTGCACCATGAGAACTGGGATGGAAGCGGGTACCCCCGGGGCCAGTCCGCGCACCAGACGCCGGTGGATGCACGCATCATCCATATCGCCGACGCATATGACGCCATGACCACCGACCGCTCCTACCGCCGCGGTCTGACGCATGAGCGGGCGATTGAAATTCTGTTCGAATACGCGGGCACGCAGTTCGATCCCTACTTGGTGCCTGTGTTCGCAGACCTGCCGCGCGAGATGATGGCTCCGCAGCGCACCTCGGCGGAGCAGCCGCAGGACGAGGCCGTAAGCGTAATGACCCAGGAGATCGCATGAAACGCGCGCTGCGATTTGCGATTCTAGCCGCGATGGCTGCGGCCCCGCTCGCACGGGCGCAGGAGGAAGCTGCAGCCGGAGTCGACGTGCGCGCCACCGTCACCGGCCAGTTTGGCGCATCCAGTCTGCTCACCCAGCCGGGAGTCGATAAGGCTCCGGCCACTGCGGGGCTGCGCGCGGTCCTCTATCCAACCCTCAAGCTGGGCGGGCACTGGACTGCGACCGCGGCCTGGCAGCTCTACACGCGGCCCTACTTCGTTGAAAGCTACACCGAGAAAGACTCGGGTACCACCGGCACGCTGCTGCAGGGCTCATTGAACTATGCGCGCGTGGTGGAGAAGGGATCGCTCGTCGTTCGCGCAGGTGTGCTGCCTACCGCCTTCGGCGCCTTCCTGCTGCGCTATGACGACGCTGAGAATCCGCTGGTCGACCTGCCGCAGAGCTATGGCTACTACTACAAGCCGGTGAGCAATCTGGGGCTGGTGAGCGCGCAGCTGGATGCCACCCGCAGCCGATGGGACGGGCGCGTGCAGTTTGCCAACTCGTCTCCCGCCAATCCTCGAAGCATTGCCGCGCGAGATCAGTACGGCAACTGGGCGGGCGGCGCCGGCGTAACCGTGCGCCAGGGATTCCGCATCGGAGTCTCGGGATATCGCGGTCCCTATCTCTCGCGCGATTACGCCTTTTTCTTCCCCGGTGAATCCAAACCCAATACGCAGATCGCCCATGCCCTCGGCGCGGACCTGGAGTGGGCGCGCGGGCACTGGAATGTGCAGGGCGAGTTCCAGCGGTTTGCCATGCCCTATACACGGATCCCGACTTACCGCGAGGACGCCGGATACGGCGAGCTGCGGCGGGTGCTGACTCCGCGTTGGTATGTGGCCAGCCGTATCGGCTACGCCAGCGCGACCTTCGGCGGCACCACGACTCGCTATGAGTTCGCCGCGGGTTACAGGGCCTCACGGCACGAACTGATCAAGGCCGCCTACCAGCTGAACCACCACAATACCGGCTCCATCGCCAACGACAACACCTTTGCCGTGCAGATCATCACGACCCTGCACGCGGCGCGCGCTCTGCGATAGTCCAAGGCCAGCCGCGAATACGTCGCACGCAAGCGCTGTGGGAAATCCTCTCGGCTCGCGAACAAAAGGCGAAGTAGAATAGCCGCAGGACCCGACGCATGCCTGCCGATCTCCAGCCCGAGTTCGCCCACGACCGCTTCGGCTTCCTGCACATCGATCTCAACAGCTTCTTCGCCTCCGTGGAGCAGCAGCTACACCCCGAGTACCGCGACCGCCCGCTGGCTGTCGTCCCTGCGCTCGCCGACACCACCTGCTGCATCGCCGCCAGCTACGAGGCCAAGGCGCTGGGCATCAAGACCGGCACTCAGGTGGGCGAGGCCAAACGCGTGTGCCCGGAGATCGTCCTCATCGAGGGCAACCACAGCGTCTACGCTGAGTACTCGCACCGCATCGCCGCCGCCGTCGAGCGCTGCTGCCCGGTCGCGCATACGCCCTCCATCGACGAGATGGTCTGCGAGCTGATGGGCCGCGAACAGGAGCCGCCCCGCGCGCGCGGCATTGCGCTCGCCATCAAGCAGGCCATCCGAGACGATGTCGGTGAGACGCTGCGCTGCTCCATCGGCATGGCGCCGAACCGCTACCTCGCGAAGATTGCCAGCGACATGCAGAAGCCCGATGGCCTCATCGGCCTGCTGCCCAGCCAGTTACCGCGCGCCATTGCGCACCTGGAGCTGCGCGATCTGCCCGGCGTCGGCGCAAAGACCGAGGTGCGGCTCAATACGAAGGGCATCCGCTCCATGGAGCAGCTGCTCGCGCTCGATCGCAACCAGATGCATGCCTTGTGGGACTCCGTGTGGGGCGACCGGCTCTACCATTGGCTGCGCGGCTCCGCCACCGGCGACGACGGAGCGCCGGTGCCGAGCGAGCTGCAGAAGTCCCTCGGCCACTCCCATGTGCTGGCGCCGGAGCATCGCTCGCCCGAGGGCGCATGGGCCGTGGCGCACAAGCTGCTTCACAAGGCTGCCATGCGGCTGCGCATGGAAAAGTTCTACACCGCCGCGATGCACGTCACCGTGCGTTATCAGTTGACCAGGCAGCAGGCCGAAGGCATAAAGAGCAAGAAGCACTTCAGCGGAATCCGGCACTCGGGCTGGGCCATGGAGGCGCGCTTTGCGGCCTGTCAGGATACGCTGACGCTACTGAATGTGCTGCGCGGCGCGTGGGCCAAGCAGCCCGAGGGCACGGAGTTCGCGCGGCCCTTCTTTGTCGGCGTCACCATGCACAACCTGATCCCGGAGAGCGAGTATCAGGCCACGCTGTTTGGCGACCCCGACAACCGCGCCGGCCTCGCCGCCACCATGGACAAGCTCAACCTGAAGTACGGCCACACCACGCTGCACTTTGCCGGCATGCTTCCCGCCAGGGACAGCGCGCCCACACGCATCGCGTTCACGCAGATCCCGGTGCAGTACGGCGTCGACTACATGTAGGCTGCCGGAATTTCAGCCAGGCGCCGAAAAATACGTCATTCACTCGATTGGATGGCCAAGTCTGGGTTCGTATAGTTCCGCTCAGCGGCCCGGGAGCTCACCTTCAGGGACAGCAGAGGGAGGAATTCATTTATGGCCACAAGCCAATTGGACACAACGCTCAGCACGGGAGCAGCCGTCGTCGTGCGCCCCGGTCAAGGGCAGACACTCCGGTGGGGCAAGGGAGGTAAAGTCCGCATTCTTGCCGGAGCCAGCTCGACCGACAACTGTTTCAGCGTGGTTGAGGTAACCGACGCGCCAGGAGTCGGCGCTCCGCTGCACGTGCACCACGGCGAGGCGGAAGCGTTTTACATTCTGGAAGGAACGATCGAGTTGACGTGCGGCACGGAAGTGGTCGTCGGGCAGGCGGGCGATTTCGTCTACGCGCCCAGGGACGTGCCGCACAAGTACTTGGTCGTGGGCGATAAGCCGGCTCGCTTACTGCTATTGTTCTCCCGGCCGGGGTTCGAGATGTTCTTCGCCGAGGGGGGCGCCCCGCTCGATCAGGCACCGGCGGCCCCGCCGGACGCAGATGCGTTTCGACGTCTGGTGGAGAAGTACGACATGGAACTGCTGGAGTCGGCGCCCTGCCATTGACGGAGGCGGCGGGCTCGGCTTCCTATCGCGAGTTCGGGTCGATCGTGTGTACGAAAGGCCCGAACTCCTGCTTGGAGCCGCCGCGCAGCGCCGCTTCGACGATCCGGTCTGTCGCGCGCACCATGGCGGCTAGTTCGGCCCGTGAGTGGACGTTCAACTTCTCATAAATGTTCACGAGATGCGTCGACACCGTACGATCGCTGATGCAGAGCCGGTGCGCAATCTCGCGATTGGGAAAGCCATGGACCACGTAGCTGACAATCTCTCGCTCGCGATCGCAGAGCTTCTCGTCGAGGACGGTTTTCACCTGTCCTTCTGGAATCAGGTGGGCGATACGGGCCCAGTAGCTTTCGTTCTCGCGCGTCACCAGCGCGCGGAGCTCGTCAGCCCCATGCTGCTCGATCAGGTCGATGTCGTGGAACTTCCGCGCATGTTCCACCGCCATAGCCATTAGGGTGTCCTCGTCTGTGGCCGTGAAGACCTCCCCGCACGGTGGGCAGGTGAGCCGCAGCTTGGCTCTCTGATGTTCTTCGGGCATGCCGGAGCTCCCCGGTAATTCCATCGCGCTTGCTGGATCGCGGAATTGCGCGATCCCATTGTAAAAGACGAAGCAAAGGAATTTTCCCGCGACGGAAGCCTGGCGGGACGCGACTCCGTATGGCTACTGCCTCCTCGTGCTCGCCAGCGGGTTCACCGGCTCGCTGACTGTTCTGAGGAACGCCGGCGACACCGCGCGATACAGTTGCATCTCCACCTCATACTCGCGTTCGGCGTCGGCCGGCTTGTGGTCAGCCGCGTACGCCGCCGCGAGCATCTGGTGGGCGTAGAGCGAGCTGGGGTCGAGCGTCACGGCTTCCTTTCCCTCGGCGATCGCATCGTCCATCCGGCCGCTTTGCAGCAAGCTGCTGACCTGACTGAAGTGGCTGACGGCGGCGATCTTTTTGACATCGAACGTACCGTCGAACTCCAGAATCTCTCCGGCAATCACATGCGATGGTTGGAGAGATGCAAACGAGTAGAACGGATTGAATTCGTCCGGCCCCCAGAAGGATCCCGCCGGCTCTTCCGAGCTTATAAAGACGGGCCCGTGAATCTGCTCCGGAACCTCATGAATCTCACCGGGCCTTGCCTGGGAGAAATACGTCGGCAGTTGGCGGCACGGGATTCCGAACTTGGCGGGGCTGGCGGGCGCCGAATAAGCCATCCAGCAGTCGGTGATGTGGCGCCGGGTAAGGTCCGCCTTCAGCGCCTTCAGCCCGCCGCCCCAGCCCACATTGGAATCCGCCAGCACACGATAGGTCCTCGCCGGGCCTCCGAAGAACTCATTGGAGTACGGCAGGTCATTGGGAAACGCATGAAGCGAGGAAGCGATATGCAGCGCTAGCAGGACGGAGACCGCCCACATCCATCCTCGCGACCGCCGCGCCAGACTGATGGCCCCGGCTGCGACCAGCAGAATCAGAAACGGCATCACGGGCATGATGTGCCGGATGCCGATGTTCACCTTCGACGTCAGCGCCGCAGCCAGATATACCGCCGGGGGAAGCGCGAGAAACAGAACCTCGCGTCGCAGCTCGCGCCGCCACAGCGCGTTGCTGAATAGAACCAGCAGCAGCAGCGCCAGAAATCCAATCGTCATCTTAATCAGGAACGCGGACGGGAAATAGAACCACTCTCCCTGCGGATACATCTTGCCAAACAGATTCATCACGCGTCCGTCGCGGCTCAGGATGGTGACGTCGGTCAGGCCGTACAGATACGCCTCAGGAAGCAGATGATGCTTCTCCGCAAATCCGATGGCCCTGGCCTCCAGCGGATGATGCAGGTCACCCAGATACGCGGTCGTGGGCGGTGTGATCTGTGCAGCGCCGGGCCTCGCGGCATAGCGGAATCCATAGAAGCCCCAGAGGATTGTCACGGCGACCGCAACGATTACCAGCAGCGAGACGCCCAATCGCTCGGCAAGCCGTATTCTGCCTCTTGCCTCTTGGGGTGACCCGCTCGCATGCGCCCGGTACAGCGCCACCTCTACGATTGCGAGCACCACCAGGATCGGAATGACAAGGACAGCCGAGTGCTTCGCCGCAAGCGAGAGCCCCGCCGCAACCGCGCAGACGGCAAGCCGCAATATCGAGGGCCTCTTCAAATAGCGGTAGAAGGCGTAAACGGTCGCGAAGATGCAGCACGTCGCGCCGATGTCGGTCCCGATTAGGGGTCCATGAGCCACCATGAGCGGATCGAACACGAAGAGCGCCAGCGCAAACAGCGCAGCCACATCGCCGAACATCTCCCGGCCGGCGAAGACCACCAGCAGCGCCAGCGCGAATGCGAAGATGCTGACCGCCGTTCGCGCATGATTCAGCAGCACGCCGGAGTTGCTCGAACCGAGCAGCCGCGCCCCGCCGATGGCGGAAGCGGCACGGAAGAAAATGGGCACCGGCGCAGGGTACGCGGGCTTTTCCACCAGCAGCGGCAGAGAAGCCACCAACTTCACCAGCGGAGGATGCTCCGGATTAATGCCGAAATCGCGGTGCAGCCAGTACGAGTAGCCCGCATACAGATGCGCGGGCTCATCGAAGGTCTGCGACTCCGTCCTGACGGAAAAGAAGAGCTGCAGCCCATAGATCACGAGGAGCAGGGCTACCGCGGGAGCAAAGTACCTGAAATGCAGAAGACGTCGGTCCGAGGACATCGTTCACCTCACCAGCTTCTGTTCACTAGGGATTGAGAGCTATGCAGGGGAAACTTCAGCGCGCGCCGCGCGCAGGGCCCGCAGATGCGAGCCAGTACAGCAGATCATGCCCGTCAGGTCAAGCAAATTGGAGCAGTCAGCAGCCTGCGGTTGCTCGCAAGCTGCTGACCTTGAACCCGCAACGCCTCGCTACTGCACCAGCATGATCTGCGTCTGCCAGAACGACGCCTTGGCTCCGGTCGGATCCAGCACCGTCACCTGGCAGTCGTACTTGCCGGGATCGAGCTGGTGGAGATCGATCGAGAAGTTCAGCGGTGTCGTCACCAGCCGCGTATTCGGCAGCGGCGAAACCTCCTGCGGCTGCGTCTCAAGCACCTTCTTGTTGTCGCGATAGAAGGCGACGAAGCCGATGAGCGGATGCGTCTCCGGTGTCGCGGAAGCAGCCGCCGCGGTCGTTCCGCTGCCCGAGGGCTTCGCACCCGTCGATGCGGTGGGTGGCGCAGAGCCGGCCGGAGCCTCCGCCGAAGCCAGCAGCGGGGCCTCGTACGCTTGCAAAAACACCGTCAGCGGCTTCGAGCGGCTGAAGACTCGCGTCACTGACGGAATAATCTGCAGCCCATTCTGCACCAGCGGATTTACCGCCGACTGCTTCTGGATGTCCTTCTGCTTCGCCGTGTTGAAGATTGCTTCCGTGTACGCCTTGCGCTCGCTCGACAGCACCACCGAACTGGTCGGAATCCGCGTGGTTTCCTTATTCAGATTAGGAATGACGAACGAGCTCTGGAACGTCCCGATGTGCCCCGTCTGGTCGTCGCGCGCCAGCACCTTGATCGAGTACTTGCCCGGCAGAATGGTGTAGCCGGACGAGTACTCGAGCGGATGGCCCGCAATCTCTTCCTCGGTCAGGTTCTTCAGGGGCGCGTCGATGTGGTCGCGGATGTTGCCAACGGTCGTGCCGCCGTACTCATCCTTGATCTCGCCGACGAAGTCGATCAGCGCATGGTCCGCGCCGTGCTTCTTGGCAAACACCAGCTCGCTCGCCGGAATCTTGATCATCACCGGCACGAAGTACTCGGCGCGATTGAGCTGGAAGTAGTTCAGCTCCAGCGCGACGGTGAGGTCCGTCCACGGATCCTGCTGCATCAGCGCGTCCTCAAGCTGACGCTCCTTGTCGGCAGTGTTGAACTTGCCCCACTCCTTGCCCCCGATATATTGCTGGCGATAGTCCAGCTTCGCATCCTGCGGCTGTCCCACTGTCACTTTGACCTTGCGCGCTTTGCCGTCGAGCTTCGTGTTCGAGGTGTAGTAGCCGAGGATGTAGTAGTCGCCCATCGCCTTCTGCGCATCCACAATGCCGCGCGTCAGGTCGTTGTTGTCCAGCAGCGCCTTGCCGCCGGTGTCAGCCGCCAGCGAATACAGCGTGTCCTGCGAGCGCTGGAAGTTCGAGGCGAAGTTGTTCGCGCCGCGTCCGGAGTACATGGATTGCCCGCCGGGCGACCCCTGCGTCGCATCGCCCATCGCGCCGTACGCCACCAGCCCGCGCGCATCGATCGGCCAGAACGAGACGCCCGCGCGAATCGCGGCATCCTCCGTTGCGTGCAGCTGCGCCTGGTTGTCCAGGCCATTCAGGTTCAATCCGCTGGCGAAATAGATAAACTGCTTCTTCTCGCTCAGCCTCCCCAGCTGCTGCACCGCGGTCTGCAGCGCCGCAAGCTGGCGGTTGGTGGTGAAGATGTTGAACTCCGCATCGTCCTGCCCGAACGCGGCGCCGGTATCGGGCGCGCTGTCGTCGCTGGAAGACGTGCCCACCTGCCCCTGGCCTTCACCGATCACCAGCGTCTCCACAATCGAGAGCAGGCGGTTGCGGTCCGCAGTGAAGTCCTGCAGCGTATCCACGGAGCCTCCGGCGTAACGCCAGATCGAAACCAGATCGGCGGAGGTCATCTGCTCGCGGATGAACTTCTCCGCCGCAAGCTCGGCGCGAAGCTGGTCCGCCGGCGGCATCGCCGTCATATCGAAGTAGAGCGTGATCAGCCGGTGATCCTGGTACTTCAGCTGGCCGGTGGTTTCAGGCGCAATCTGCGTCCGGCCCAGCTTGTAGAAGACCTGGACGTTCTCGTCCGTTGGCTTGGGCAGCGGAGTCACGTCGCTCGGCAGCTGCTGGTGCTCGCAGAAGCTGATCTGCTGCACCACGCCATCCTCGGTCACAGTGAAATCTTTCGCCGTGAGGCCCGGGACGGACTTGCCGCTCTTGTCCTTCACTGTCACCTGCTCCACCACAAGCTGCCGATCGACCTTGAAGGTGGTGACGTTGTCATCCGGATTGCTGGATTTGTTCTGTCCGGTTATTTGCGCAGAACCGGCCAGCGTCGACGTGGAGGCGAGCAGCAGCGAAGCGACAAGCTGGGCAGCGGCAGAGGTGCGAAGAAGGCGCGTCATTCTCATGGGTTCTTAGTACCTCAGGCGGAACGTAGCCTGGATCCGGCGCATCGTCTGCGTCGAGGTCGGCGTGCCGAACAGCGGATTGCTTCCCGTCGGTGACAGCGTGGTGTACCAGTTGGTGTAGGAGACATGGTTCAGCACATTCATCGCGTCGAAGTGAGTCTCCAGCGAGTAGCGGTCATGCAGCTTGAACGTCCGCGCCATCGAGGCATTCAGGGCAAACTGGGTCGGTCCCTCGATGGAGTTGCGGCGCGCATTGCCCCACCCGCCGTCCGGCACCGAGTACGCCGCGGCGTTCAGATAGATCTTCTGGTTGTTCGCCAGCGAAGAGGAAAGATGAATCGGCTGCCCGGGGTTGTAGTTGGGACGAATGGTTCCGGCATACGACGTTCCCGGCACTTGCACCGCGTAGATCGGCGAGAGCGGCGTACCCGTAGCGAACGTAATCGTAGTCTGCGCCGTCCAGTCCTTATAGAGAACGCCGCGCCAGCCGCTCAGCAGCGTATGCCCTCCGAGGCCCATGCCCGTGGTGTACTGCGCCGAGGCAGAAAGCACGTGCCGCTGATCGAAGCTCGAAAGCCCGCGCTGTCCCGCGGGATTGCGCCAGTCCTGCGCAATCTGTGTCGGAGCCGCAGATCCGCCGGTGCCGCCGGTTCCAGTACCCGAGGCACTGGGCACTGCGCCCTGCCCACCCAACTGGTAGTCGTCGTCCAGCGACTTCGAGAACGTGTACAGCGCCTCGGCGGTAAAGCCGTTGCGCAGACGCCTCCGCACCTGCAGAATTCCCTCTTCGCGGGTGGAGTTGCCATTGGACGTGCGATAGCTGAACCCAAGTGGGCACGACGGGCACGGATTCACACCGCCGTACGGATACGTGTTCGGCAGAATCTCCTGCACGCCGCGCGTGCCCTTGGTCCCGCGATACGTCACCGTCGCCTGCAGCGCAGCCGGCAGATCGCGCTGCATGGAAAGCTGCCAGATCTGCGCATAGCCCACGCGCAGGTTCGGATCTACTGCGAACCCATCCGGCGTCACCGAAGGGCAGGCGCTGAACGCATCCGCCAGGGTCAGCCCGCAGCGCGTGTTGTCCAGGCTTAGGCTCGTCGAAAGCGGAGCCTGTTGCGCCATCGCCAGCGCCGTCGCCTGGTACACCGAGGTGTCGTTGTACCACTGGTACGACGAACGCACCAGCAGCGACGAGCCCGAGATCGGCCGCCACGCCACCGAGATGTTCGGCAGAATGCCGCTGTAATCCGACAGCACCAGCGCATGCGGATAATGCATGCCGCTCAGTGGGCCGACCGGGGTGGTCGCCACCACCGGCGCGCTGGCAGTGAAACCGGGGGCGAAGTCCAGATTCACCAGCCGGTTCTTGATCTCGTTAATCGGCGAGCCGTACTCCCAGCGCACGCCCGCGTTGATGGTCAGCTCCGGCGTCACCCGGAAGTTATCGCGGAAGTAGAGCGCATACGCCGACTGCCGCAGATACTTGTCCGGATTGCCGTACGCAATCGAGCTGGTGTCCGGAATGCCCAGCAGCAGGTCGGCAATATCCGAGCCCACGGCACCCGTCTGCGGATTGCGAGTCGCCGTCCCGGTGAACTGGAAGCTGCCGCGCGGATTCTGCTGGGTGAAGTAGTTGAACTCCTGCCGCCGCAGCTCGCCGCCCATCGCCATCTCATGCCGGCCTCGGTTCCACGTCAGCTGCTCGCTCAGCGCGTGCGTCTGAATCCGGTTGTTGGAGCTGAGTCCGTCGTTGAGCCCGGAGAAGCCGCTCGAGAAATTCAGCGAAGGCGGTCCCCAGTACGCCGGATCCGTGAGCACGCCGCCGATCCCGGCCTCCGATTCGATGTCCTGCCGGTACGCGAAGAACGGAACCCCCTGCGAGTGGGTGCGCGTGAACGTGTAATTGCTGCTCAGCAGCACCCGCTGCGTGAACCGCCGCGTCCACTGCGCTGTCGCCTGAATGTCGTGGACCGTAGACGTATCGTGGAAGCCGAACAGGCTATTGGTGCTGGAACGGGTGCTGCGCCAGGCGAACGTGCCGTAGAGCGAGTTCTTGTTGCCGAAATTGCGGCTGATCTGCGTCCGCACCGCATCGATGTGGCTCTGGTTGGCGAGCGCTGTCTGAAAGTTGAAGCGTGGATCGGGGCTGGTGAGGTTGGGCGAGGGATACAGATTCAGCAGCCGCACAGCCGCCGGACTGATGCACGCCGCGGGAACTTTATTGCCCGTAAAAGGCTGTCCCGGAACCACGCCCGCAGAAAGGCACGCCGCGGAAAGCCCGCTGGTCGGCGCATAGATGGGCGCGGCCGCCGCCGAAAGATCGCCATTGCGCTGTGCCAGCGTCGGCAGCAGCGCCGATTGCGTAGTGGAGTCGGTATTCCGGTTGCGCTGATAGAAGAGGTACAGGTACGGAGCCTTAGCCAGCGGGATAAAGCTCTTGAAGTGGATTGGTCCGCCGAAGTTCGCGCCCAGCTGCAGGTTGGTGTAACTCGGCTTCGGTGAATCCGTGCTGGTGAGCGAATACTGCTTCGCATCCAGGCTGGAGTTATCCAGAATCGCGCTCAGGCCGTAGTTGTAGAGCGATCTGCCATTGCCGCGCGCATTCCCAATCGCCGCCGACTGCGCATACTGCGAGGTCGCCGCATTGTTCACGCTTCCGTTCACCAGGAAGCCGTCATTCGCCTGCTGCGCCTGAGCATCCTGCGCCGGTGGAGGCGGTGGAGGAGGCGCGCCCGCCGCCTGCTGACCGGGCTTCGCCGCCTGCGCGCCAGGCTTCTCCGGGGTCTCTACAGCCGCGACGGCGGCCGTTGGAGTAGTCGCACTCATGCTCACCGTAGGATCCACCTTGGCCGGCTTCAGTGCGGAGCGCACCTCCGCCAGCGACATCGGCTTCAGCTCAATCTTCTCCGCCTCCGCATTCGCTCCCACCGTGACCTGCTGCTTCACCGGAGCGAAGCCGGTCATCTGAATCTGGAGCGTCCAGGCTCCATCCGCCAGGTCGGGAAAGCTATAGACGCCAACATCGTTCGTGACCGCGGTCTTGGTGGCGCTCCCCTGGGTAGCCGTCACTACCGCGCCCGGCACCGGCACACCGCCAAAAACCACCTGGCCGTGATGCTCGGCGGCAAACGCCGAAAGCGAGGTCAGCATCGGCCCCAGCACCGCCGCTGCCAACAATACTGCCCTGATTGCAACTCTGCCTAAGGACATCCACACCGCCTGTTCGTAGTCTTTCGCGGCAACCTGCGTCGAACCCGCTGCCGCCATGCCTTACAAATTGCCCGGAATCACGTTCCCAGGCCGGAACTGCAGGGTGCTCCATCCCCAAAACAGTGGGGACCAACCAAATTGCCGGGACCGCGAAGGGCATCACCAGCCGGAAGCAAACGCCGGACATACTCGCATACGCACGTCCGGGCAAAGCAGTTCCACTCAGTTCCAGGGAGGACTGCTAAAAAGACGCTTGAGCGGGCCGAATTGTTCGCCGATCTCTCGATAATTTCATGGCTGCCAGGACACACCTTAAAGCCTCCTAAGCCCACTCCTACCTGCCTGCTCTCGTTTGCCATAGTAGCTCGATGCTCGATATATCGATGAGCGACTGTACTCTCGACCCGATCTGCTCGTCAAGCGTCCCCCAGGACCTCCCTACTCCGTCCCGTCCAGCGTCGGCTTCTCAGCCGCATCAACAACATAGACCGTAATCGGAGCCTTCCGCGACTCCATCCGGAGCCCCAGCTGTTCTTCGATCTGCTGCTCCTTCGTCGGCGCGTCCGGCTCCGTCGCAAACGTCACCTTGAAATCGTAGACACCCGTGAGCCCGGTCGCATCGACAATCGGCCGGTCTGTCAGGTTGCAGAAATACGCCAGCTGCCCCTTGATGTTGCGTATCGGGACCGCGGTCGCCGTCCATTCCGTTCCTGTGACGAAGAACGATCCGGGGGGCCGCGTGTTGCCGGATCCTCTACCGTGAAGGAACGCATCCATCTCGGAGGGATCGAGCGGCGCAGGAGGCGGAACCTCCTTCAGCTTCGCGCCACCCTTCGCCTGCACAATCGCATACACCGGCTCCACTCGGGTCTCGGTGTGGACCTTCACATGAAATCTCTCCTCCAGCAGCTTCCGCAGCGCCGGACGGACCAACTCGCGCCGCGCATTGTCCGAGAGCTTGTCCAGTCCTGCAGAATCGCCTTCACTCAACGTCGCGTTGGTGTCGAACTTGTCCGAGTCGGCCCACTTCGGCTCACCCGTCACTCGACTCGCAGCCCCGAAATCCTGCACGTACGCCTGATAGATCAAGGACTGCAGCGTGATGCTGGAAGCCTCGAAGCGGCCCGACGGAAGCATCCTGCTCCCATACCATCTCCCACCATTTCCGCCGCTTCGACCATTGCCGTCGCCCACCGGCCGGATCACCGCGACATCGAAGCTCGCCTCATGCGCACCCGTCGCCGGCACGGAAGCCGCCGTCTGCGCAGACGCCGGCCCGCCCAGGCCCGCCGCCACAACCCCCACCGATAAAAAGGACCAGAAAGTCACCAGACCCGTCCTATTCCGCCCCGTCGAGCGTCGGCTTCTCAGCCGCATCGACGATATAGACCGTAATCGGGGCCTTGCGCGACTCCACCCTAAGCCCCAGCTTCTCTTCAATCTGCTGCTCTTTGGTTGGCGCATCCGGCTCCATATCAAACGCAAGCTTGAAGTCGTAGAGCCCCGTCAGTCCGGTCGCATCGACCACGGGCCGGTCCGTCAGGTTGCAGAAATACGCCATCTGGCGCGCGATGCTTTGCGCCTTCACGGCGCTCGCTTCCCACTCGACCGCCGACATGCGCATGGACCCGGGCAGTATCGCACCGGTTCCCTTGCCCCGCAGGGTTGTGTCCATCTCGGCCGGGTCGACCGGCGGCGGTGCCGGAACCTCCTTCAGCTTCGCCCCGCCCTTGGCCTGCACCATCGCATACACCGGCTCCACTCGCGTCTCGGTATGCACTTTCACGTGGAACCTCTCCTCCAGCAGCTTCCGCAGAGCGGGGCGAGCAATCTCCAGCCGCGCCTCCGGGGAGAGCTTTGCAAACCCGGCGGCATCCTCCTCGCTCACGTTCGCAGTGATGTCGAACTTATCTTCCTGGCCCCACTTCGGCACTCCTGTCAGGCGGTTCGGCGAGGAGACCGGCACGAACGCCTGATAGATCAACGCCTGCAGCGTAAGGCCGGAGACTTCAACCCTGCCGGAAGGCAGCACCCGCATGCCAATCCAGTTTCGGCGTGTTAAGTCGACCACCGGCCGAATCACCGCGACATCGAAGCTGGCCTCATGCGCACCCGCCGCCGGCAAAAAAGCCGCGATTTGCGCAGAGACTGGCCCACACAGGCCCGTCGCTACAACACCTGCCCATAAAACCCTGCGGTACACGACTCCAGCAACATCCAGCATCGCCGCGCTCCAGCTTTTTTCGAGAGCACCAGCATACCGCAGCCCCCGCTGAAATCAGCCTGCATTCGGTGCTAATTTCCTTACCCTCAGCAAAAGTTACTTCCGTATTGCCGGTCATACGGCCAGAACCTGCAGCTGCGTTTGCGTGTGGGCTGATCACTCGCTGGTTTGCCGTGCAACAAGCCCTGTGACGCTCCGTATCTGAGAAGAGAATCAGTCAATGATCGCGACACAGCCAACCCGGCGGAAATGCCAGCCTGTCGCATCCCGGGTAGCAAGCACGTCCTCGCCGAACCCACCTTGTCCGATCCCCGGGCCTGTGACACCGCTCACGTGGAAGAAGGCTCGACTGCTGTCCCCTGAGAAGGCAACTCGAGAGAAGTGATAGGTGACGAATGATCTTTCGGGAGCTTTCAGATCAACGGGAGACCGATATGGCTCGAAGGTTCTGGCGAAGCCGATATCGAACGCAGGAATGAGATAGCGGGCCGTACCAAGGTCTCTTAATGCTTGTATGTACGCAGCCTTCACTCCTTGCGCGATGAGTTGCTTGTCACACGCAGTTTCTTGGCTGTAGAGCCCGGTTTCGCTTTCGACGTACCACGTCTTGTGGGAAAGCTTTGAACGAGTGAAGAAGTCCTGCAGCCATGCCTTGTAGACGGCGACTTCATCGGAACTCACCTGATTTGGAATCATCCGGGGGTGACCGTGGCACCCGGTGAGGCACAAGGACAATGAGATGAGTAGCAGTTTTGCTTTATGAGTCATCGTGTCCGGTAGATGAGGCGACGTTAAGAATCAGGCTTATTCAACCACTCATCGTATTGTTGCCAATCCCTTTCAACCATGAGCTTCTTCTCCTCGGGCGCAAGCCGACAACTCTGGTCCATCCGATCTTCGAGTGACTGGGACATTCGGTGGGCGCAAGTACGTCGGGATAGTCATTCTTCGCGACTCCCATAATGACTCGGATTGATTGTGACAATTTCACACGCTTTCAGCGATACTGCCGAAGAAGAAAATTCGAATAAATATAGGAGAGCCACTATGTGTGATGAGTTCATCCATCAGGGACTGACGCATGACCCTACCATCACCCGGCGCTCGTTCATGGCCGGTACTGCGGCTGCCGCCGTGCTCAGCTCCGTACCTGCTGTAGCCCAGGGCAAAGTAGTCGAGAAGGACGTCTCGGTAAAGATGGCCTCCGGCGAGTCCGATGCGGCGCTGTTCTATCCCGCAGGAAAAGGCACATGGCCCGCAGTGCTGGTGTGGACCGACATTCTCGGCTTGCGGCCAGTATTTCGCGAGATGGGCCGCAGGCTGGCCGACGAGGGCTATGTCGTCCTGGTGCCGAATCCGTTTTACCGCAGCGCGAAAGCCCCGGTCGTGGGCGGGTCTTTCGATTTCTCCAAGCCCGAAGACCGCGCCAAGGTAATGCCCATGGCTGCTTTGCTGACGGCAGATGCAGGCATCAGCGACGCAAAGGACTACATCACCTTCCTGGACGCGCAGCCGCAGACCGACAAGCACAAGAAAATGGGCGTGCAGGGATACTGCATGGGCGGCCCGCTCACCTTTCGCACGGCTGCCACCCGCGCCGACCGCATTGGTGCGGCGGCCACCTTCCACGGCGGCGGTCTGGTCACCGACAAGCCCGACAGTCCACACCTCCTCATCCCCAATATGAAGGCTGAAGCGCTGTGCTGCGTCGCCGCCAACGACGACAAGACTGACCCTACCGCGAAGGACAAGCTGAAAGAAGCCTTCGCCGCCGCTCACCTGAAAGCCACGGTCGAGGTCTTCGAAGGCTGCAACCACGGATGGACCGTGGCCGGCAGCCAGGTCTACAACCAGGCCGGCGCGGAGCGGGCTTGGGCGGAAAGGACTGCGTTGTACAAGCGCAATCTCGCGTAGGCTGTGGCCATTTCGAAGCCGCGCGAATAACCCCCGCTCGGAAGCGTCAGCTCCAGCCCAGAAGCTGTTGCGCCTCCCGCCACACCCGTCCCGTCAGCTCGCCCGCAGGAATCGCCTGCGCCAAGCTAGCAGACTGCCCTGCCCAGGCCTGCATCCGCTCCACATCACCGTCGCGCACCGCCGCCGAGCGCATCGCCGCAGTCAGCGCCCGCTGCACCGGATACGGAGCCGGCTCCGGCGCATCCGCAGCCAGTGCCGCCCGCGTGTATCCATTGGCAATGCTGCGCCCCGGCCTTCCGCTGAAGACGCGGCTCACCACCGTCTGCTCCGGTAGCGTGCGTGCCAGCGCATCCGCCCACGCCGGCGGCATCTTCGCCTCCGGCGTCCTCAGGAACCCGGTGCCAATCTGCACCGCGCTCGCTCCCAGCAGCAGCGCGGCGGCCACTCCGCGTCCATCCGCAATGCCGCCGGTCGCCACTACCGGGATCTTCACCGCATCCACCACCGCGGGCACCAGCGATATCAGCCCCACCATCTGCTGCTCCGCCTCCGCCGCCTGAAACGCCCCGCGATGACCTCCCGCCTCGGCTCCCTGGGCCACAACCACGTCCGCGCCTGCCTGCTCGGCCGCGCGCGCCTCCGCCACCGTCGAGATATTGGCCCACCACGCGATCCCACGCTCCTTCATCCGCCCTACAAACTCCGGCGGATACAGCCCCATCACCGACGACAGGATCGGCGGCGCCACCTCCAGCATCGCCTCGCACTGCGCCCCAAAATCCGGCGGCCGCCCATCCGCGGCCTCCGCAGGAACCTCCGGACCCCACTGCCCCAGAAACTCGCGGACCCTGCGCTCGTGTTCGGCATCCCGCGCCGGCGGCGGGTCCGGAATCCACAGGTTGAGCTGAAATGGCCCCTTGGTCGCAGCCCGCACCTCCGCCGCCCAGTCCAGAATCTGCTTCGGCTGCATCAGGAGCACGCCGCAGCCGCCCAAGCCGCCCGCTTCGGCAACCGCAATCGACAGCGACGGAGCGCTCGCTCCAGCCATCGGAGCCAGCAGAATCGGAAGCCCCAGCCCGTAGCGGGAACAGAAGGCCCGCACTCGCTCGCGGCACGCATTGGAGGAAGCAGAACCGGCTGATAGCACCATGCTGTTGGGATGAGGACGACGCCCGGTGCGCTCTAAAAAATCACGCCGCTGGGCTGCCCCGGACCTCCCCTCCTCCCGAGACGCGGCTGCCGCCGCCGGCCTTGCATTTTTTATTACATTTGCGCTCTGGCAAGCGCTGACCAAATCCGGTACATTACATTCCTCCTCGCAACAGCGGAGGAGATATGATCCAACATTTTTTTCGTATGGCGAATCATATCCGGCACGGCCTGCTTTGAAGAAGAAGAAGTAGAAGTAGCTTCACGTTCCTGCTGCTTTCTGCTTTCCAGTTTTTGCTTGTGTGTATTGCTCCTGCGCGACGGAATCTCGCGGACTCCCGGGGCGTTTCGCTCGAGCTTCCTCGGCCCTCCAGTCATCCGGCGCACAGGATAAGGTGCCCAGCCATGAGGTCTTTCCTTCGCTCCCTGCCCCGCCGTTCCGGTGCATTCCTGTGTCTCAGCCTTTTCGCGTCGACAGTCTCGGGCCCCTTGCTCCGGGCGCAGGCGCCCATCGGTCCCGTCCGCGGAAACCGTGGAGCTCCGCCGCCCGCCTCGACCACGCCCACCCCTGCTCCGGCAGCGGCTCCAGCCCCTGCGCCAAAACCAGCCCCTGTCCGCGCCGCGGCTCCAGTTCCGACGGTTGAGCCGGTCGATAGCATCGTGATTCCCGGGCCGCTGCGCTCCTTTGAGCGCATGTCCGGAATCAGCCAGCAGGTCACCGCGCAGGACCTGATGACCATGATCAGCCGCAAGGTCTACCTGGAGGGATACCAGCAGAGCCGCCCCACCGAATTCCTGCTCCTCATTCAGCGTTATCTCCAGCAGGCCCGCGAGCTCACCGCGCTCGCCTCCAACGGCGTCATCAAGGTCAACAACTGCGACGATGCCGGCGCGCTGATCCGAGTCCTCGGCTACCGGCTGCGCCCCGGATGCGGGCAGAAGACCTTCTCGCTCGAGACCGACAACCCCACCCGAGCCTTCCTCACCATCGACTCCGGCTTCCCGCTGGTCGATCTCGAAGAGGCGCTGCAGGAGGGCAAGCCGTTCGTCCTGCCCTACAACTCCACCACTGTGCCCGTCCTGTTTCACGCTACGGACTGGATCGCGCTGCGGACCAAGGGGCGCTGGACGGCCTCCAACGACCTCATCGATCTGCTGCTCGACGATCCCCAGATCGCCCGTCTGTATTACGCAATGTCCACCCAGGACTCCGCCACCCGCTCCACGCTGATGCGCGAGCCCGGCCTGCACGCTCTGATTCCCAACAGCGGCATCCTCGAGTTCTACGGCAGCAACCTCACCCTCCGCGACGGCCACGTCATCGTCCCTGGCGGCACGGCTGCAAACGCCGCCTGGCGCGAGCTCGTCGGAGCAAGCCCCGACAATGCCGGCAAGTTTGTGAACGCCCTGATCTCGCGCGATCGCGGATGGCTCGCCGCCTATTACGACGCCGTCGCGCGCGTCAGCTCCGAGCAGCAGAAGCACCTCACCGACCCCGCCCGCCTCAAGCATCTGTATGAGGCCTACCGCGCCTCCGCCCCGGACACCTCCGCGAGCCTCGGCATATTCCGCCGCAACGCGGAACTGCTGGTGCTGTTCAGCCGCGTCACCTGGGACGGCGACGGCAACCCGCACGTGCCCGGAGATCTGAATGCCTGGAAGGAGATCCTCCACGACAAGCAGATCGCCAAGGACTCCGGCATCACCGGTCACAAGTCCTTCTCCACCGGACATCCGGATCAGTTGCTGGAGAGCATGGTCTCGCTCTCCCACCAGGAAACCGACCTCGGCCCGGTGCAGATGTACCTGTCGGCCACCGAGATCGATCGCCAGCGCCGCATCGCCGGCCGTCCCCTGCTCGCCGCCGAAACCGTGCGCGGAATGGCCGACTGGTACTCCCAGTTCGCCAGCTGGTATCAGGTCTTCAGCGAGTTCCCCTCGCTCGACGACAAGGCCATCAGCCGCTTCATCACCGTGGCCGATGATCTCGACCACCTCAATCAGCGTATGTTGCGCGGCAACGCTGACGGCTCCTTCCAGGCCGCTCTCGGCCTCTGGCAGATTCTCGCCCGCCAGGGTCAGATTCCCGAACCCATGCGGAATGCCTCCTGGACCAAGGTGGTGAACGACTTCGACAAGGTGCAGGCCGCGCCGCAGTTGTTCGACGCCTCGCGCGCCGCCCTCAGTGACGTCTTCATCGCCGCCGGCGCCTCCCCCAACACCACTCAGTCCGAGGCCGTAGAGCTGCTCGCCGGCCCGCAGCAGTCTGCCCCCGAAGCTGCTCGCGTACACGCCGAGATCGCCACGCGCATCGGCTCGGTGCTGGAGGATCAGCGGCTGGTCTCGCTCGACACCCTCTTTGGCCTCAGCGACGGCCTCAAGGGACTCGCCACCAAGAAGTCGAATCCCGATACCCTGCTCGCCCTCGCCGGCGAGCTGCGCGAGTTCGACCTGCCCCGCCCCATCTTCACCCGCTCCGAGAAAATCAGTTGGGCGCCTGCCATCTACACCGACCACCACGCCGAACTGCAGATCCGCACCGACCTCACCAAGGTCATCACCGGACCCTCCACCGCCCCGCAGCTCGAGGCCGCGCGCGGCCAGCTCGCCCCGTTCCTCCGCGACACCATGGTCGGCCTCAACTACGCCTACTACGAGCCGCCCGACGCCCAGATGCTGCACCACAACCCGCTGTTCGTGCGTTCGCATGACTTCCTGGGAATCTCCATCCTCGGCTCGCAGCGCCTCTGGGGCGAGCCCCAGGTGCTCGGCGTCGGCACACCCGCAGGCGGTGGCGCTTATCTCATGGGTTCGCTGTCGGACCTCTCTTACGCGCTGGCCACCACCGAGCAGGACTTCATCGCCCCCAAGAACATCCAGGCCCTCATCGTCCGCGAGCTTGCTCCGGTGCTGATGGTCAATGGCACCGTCTCCCGCTGGTGGCAGGTCTCTGCGGCCGAGCTCCACGCCACCGCGCTTTACCAGCGCGCCGGGGAGGAGCTGGTCGAGCGCGCCGCCAAAGACGACGCCCTGCGCAGCAAAGTGCTCGACGTGCTGGACGATCAGGTCGAGCCCCGCCGCCTGGAAGTCATCCGCCGCTCGCTCGAGGAGCACGACGCCCGCACCGCTCTGACCGGCGTGGCGCCGTCCGAATCCTTCTACCTCGCCGTCGAGTTCCAGAAGCAGAACCCCGGCGCATCCGACTGGAGCGATGCGGCGAAGCAGATCGCCGAGCTCCAATCCCAGCATCCGGAGGAGGTAACGGCGGAGCGCATCTCCCGCGACTTCGGCGTGTCCCACCCCACCCTCGCCCAGACCAGCGCCCGCGAGCTGCTCGAAACCAAGCCCTTCCCCTTCTATGGATCGTTCGCCAGCCGCCTGTTCGCCGAGTCCTGGCAGTCCAACAATCTCTACTGGGCGCGCCTCGCAGACGAGATGGGCTACAAGCCCGCCGCACTCAACAGCCTGGTGCCCGGGCTCACCCGCCGCATGATCTCCAACATCTTCGCCACTGACCTGGAAGACTGGCCCGCCGTGCTCCGCGCCCTCCGCCAGACCGGCGACGAGTTCCGCCAAGGCAAGATCGCCGGACTGCTGCCTCCGGAAAACAACAAGACTCCCGCCGCTACCATGGCGTCCAACACCGCCGCCGCACAGTGAAGGCTTTCCAGAACTAGGAGAAGTATCGTGAAAAAGTATGTCCTCGGGCTTGGCTTAGCAATCCTTCTTTTCGGTCCCGGCCGCCTCGGCGGCGCGCAGGAGGAGAACACCTCCCGCATCTACGTCAGCGTCGTGCTGGTGCAGTTGAACGTCGCCGTCACCGACGACAAGGGAAACTACGTCACCGGCCTCCGGCCTGAGGACTTCCAGATCGTCGAAGACAAAATCCCGGAAAAGGTCGCCACCTTCGAGGAAGGCAACGGGCCCACCGTTCGCCTGCTCGACCCCACCGGCAAGCCGACCGCGGAATCCGTGACGCTCACATCCTCGCTCGCCCCCACTCCGGGCCTCGCCAAGCCGGGCACCGCCGCCGGAGCCACTGCCTCCAACGTCTTCATCCTGTTCGATACCAGCAACTATATGTATCGCGGCTTCGTCTTCGCGCAGGACTCCATCGCCGACTTCATCCGCTCCATCGAGGGCGAGAGCAAGATCGCGCTCTACAGCTACAGCCGCGACCTCGATCGCGTCACCACCCTCACCAGCGACCGCTCCCAGGTGTTGCGCGCCGTCCGCAGCACCGTCGCCGGCGACGACGCCGCCCTCTACAACGGCCTGCTGATCACCGTAAAGGACGCCTCCCAGCTCACCGGCAAGAAGGCCATCGTCGTCTTCTCCAACGGGCCTGACAACGCCAGCCTGGTCCCGCCCGAGGACGTCGCCGAGCTCGCCCAGTCCACCGGAACCATCATCTACATGATTAGCACCCGCCAGGCCGAGGCCGAGCCCATCTCCACCGCCGTCTTCGAGCGCATGAGCAAGGCCACCGGCGGCAAAGCTTACTTCTCCCGCAGCTGGCGCGATGAGAAGCAGGCCTTCGCGTCCATCCGCGACGACCTCGCCCACCTCTACACCCTCAGCTATTACCCCGCGCCCAACTCCAATGGCGGCTGGCGCAACATCACCGTCAAGCTCGTCGGCAAGAACCTGCAGAAGTATCACGTGCGCACGCGCGACGGCTACCGTCTGCTCCACCAGACCCAGCTCTCGCCCGCGGCTCCCCTCACCGCCGCGGCAACTCCGGAGGCTCCGCAGCAGTAGGCGAACAGCAAGGGTCGCAGGTCCACACCTGAGACTTCCACTTCGGGAATTCTGTGGCCTATTGTGGAATGCACAATGTGGACCAAAGTTGCTCCTCTAATAGCTACGGCCGTCTCGGCGGCATCTCTCTGCGCTCAGGTCCCGCAGACGTTCGAAGTTGCGAGCATCCGGCCATCAGCTCCGCCACGAATCCGTGTGGCTCAGATGGGTTTCACTGCCGATGGGTTCCGGGCCACCAACTGGCCGCTCCAATACGTACTAGTGATGGCCTTCGACCTCAAGGACCCGACTCTCATGGGGAGGGCGGCTCACGGGCTCAGAGTCCGACAGATCACCGGTGCGCCGGACTGGGTCAACTCCGATCCGTATGACATACAAGCGAAAACGTCTGACCAAGTCGCTGCTAAGTTGAGCTCGATGAGAGAAGTAGATCGTATCGCCATCGAAAGAAAGATGCTACAAAACCTGCTTACAGAGCGGTTTGGCATCAAGTTCCACTTCGAACAGCGCGAAATGCCAGCCTACAACCTCATCATCTCCAAGGCTGGCATAAAGGGGATGAAAGTAGAGCCAGATACCGCCGAAACGAGGAGAGCATTTGGTGAGACGAAGCGTTCCTTCACGGCCGATACGATGGCTGACGTATGCGAATCACTGACTCGCTGGATTGAGGCGCCGGTAGTCGATCACACTGGACTGAATGGTAAATACGATCTCGTGCTTGAGTGGTCACCCGACCAGCTTGCAACGAACGGCGATGCATTGCCGCCCTATGAGCCCGGATCCTATATCCGCAAAGCACTTGAAGATCACGGCCTGATCCTCCAACCAACGAAAACTCCGATTCCTGAACTCGTGATAGATCATATCGAGCGGCCCTCCGAGAATTAGACCTACATCGCTCAACGGCCCGAACGCTCCAATATTGCAATTCAGGAGAAAGCCTCAGCTCGTTGTATAGGCCGCCTGCCGCACTTACTGCACGATCCTTCCATCGGCGGGAGTCGGCGGATAGGCGCCCGCCCCGCCGGGTACGCGCGTCACCTGCCAGCCGCCCGACGTGTTGGTCAGTGTCGCCATCTCGGGTTGAGTGTTGTTCAGCGTCGCCTGAACCCCGGGAAACGCCGTCTGCGTCTCCGGCGCCGTAGCCCATGCCGGCGCGCCCTCCAGCTTCGGCACATAGCTCACCTGCACGGTTGATCCCGGTTGATCCGTGGCCCCATTCGCGCTCACCTGCGTGACATGGGTCGCCTTGATGTGCCCGTAGCAGAAGTTGCCATAGCCCGGCTGGTTCGGATCGACCGTCCACGCCGCGCGGCCTTTGTCCGAAAGGTCGTAGTTATTCTCGCGCTTCGAGATGATGATGATCTTCTTCTCCGAAACCGTGCGCGTCAGCAGCCCCTGGTCCACCAAGGCGTCGTAACCCTGCGTCTTCGCGTCGTCCGACGTCGCCGCCTGCACCGGAAACTTCTTCTCATCGGTCCACAGGCACGCCGGATGCGCCTCGTAGTAGCTGTCCAGTGCGCCCGCGTAATTGGGCGTGGTCGGAGCGGTCTTCTTGCAGGCGGTCGCGGCCAGCAACAGCAACGACGCGCAACCCATCACAGAAACTAACCTCATGCGGCACCCTCTCTCTCACCCGATAGGATGCCGCCCAGCCTCTACACAGCTGAATCCGCAGTTATCTTCAATAACCGGCCCAAATCCTCTTCGCTGCGCAGAACCGAGAGCTCGATCGGATCGCGCTGTGCCAGGCAGACCGTCACCCCGCCCTTCGGACACAGGTCCATGCACGGCGTCTGGATCAGATGAAGCGGCTCGCCCGGATGCGCCTTGTTCCACCCCTTCACCGTGCTCTTCAGCTTCGCAAGCGGCCTCATCCCGCGCTCGCCCTTCAGCTTCTTCTGGCACTTGCGGCACGCCAGCAGCACCTCGCCGCTCCACGTCGGCGGATACCCCGTCAGCTTCTTCGGCAGTGTCGTTTCATCTCTCAAAGCGGTCTCGTTCGTCGACTGCATTCTGGGGAGCGAATTCATACAGTCTCCACCGTTCGAGAGCTTCATTATGTACTACACCCGACGGTTGACGGCGCGATTTGTGCGCCTTAGCGATTACTTTGTACTTACTCTCGTAATTCACGCGGGATTTTGGTTGTTCCCCGCAACTCGATCGATTACAAAGTGTCTGGAACCGTAGCGCACCTTGTCTCCCGCAAGCCTCGCGACTCGGAACGCAAAAGGCCCTGATGCGAACCATTCTGCTGGTTGGTGAAGACGCACTGCTATTAGACTCACGTGCTGCGGTCTTAAGCCGCACAAAGGCTGGCACGCTAAATGCCAGTCAATACGAAGTGGCGGTGTACCGCAGTCAGCGGTTCGACTTGCTGGTGCTCTGTCATACGCTTCGCCAGGGGGACCGAATCGCGGTCGCAGAGCTTGCTCGGCATCAATGGCCGGAAATTCCAATTCTCCAAGTCCTGCAGTACGAATGGGAGCAATTCGTTACGCTGAAATATGCCGATCAATTTGTGCTGTCCTGCGACCCCGGAAAGCTCCTGCAGCGGGCGACGGAACTTTTAGAGAAGCCTCTGAAGCAATCTCGGCGGACGATCTCCGACCATCTATCGCCGGCAGCCGACAAGCAAAGCGCCACGAACTTTTTACGGTAGTGGTCATATTCACGCGAGTGAATTCGACAGTTCATGCGCGGATAGATAACATCATTCCAATCCACAAACCACCACTACGACCGGTAGGAGATGCTCGAATGAGTGACCACGCCGGTCAAAGGTATAGCCCTGAAACCTTGTTCCTCGTTCAGGTGCTCAACCACCTGGAAGCGCTCGGCAATCTTAATTATCTGATGAATGCCGATGCAGAGGATGCGCAAACTGTCCATTCCTACGTGAAACAGTCTGAAGACATCTTGCAGCAAGTTGCCGCGTTAGTCCGCTCCCGCAGTTCCATCGCCGTTTAGCGATTTTCCCGCGTGGCTCATGCCGCATCCGGCTCCGTCGTGGATTCCGATGGTTCGCCGGTAAGGTCTTCTGCTTCAGACAGCATCGCGTACAGCAGTTCCCCCGGAAAGAGTGCGCTTCGCCCATCCGCAAACGTCGCGATAACACCCCGCGCCATTCTATCGACGGAGACAACTTTGTATACATGGGGCGGTTGCATTCTGGGATGGATGCGGCCTTTCATCATCAGTTGCTCGCCTCGGCGGCTTTCGCACAGTGGAAGATCCAAACTACTCGCTATAAAGATCTTTGAACAGCTTGCTCGCAGTTCGGTAGCAGTCACAGGCTGCGCCCTGCAAGCCCTTCTTATCCAGAATCACCACCTGCCCCCGCTTTGAGGTCGTAAGCCCTCGCCGCTTGAATCTCCCCAGGATCGTCGTCACCGTCGCTCTCTGCGCCGCAACCATCTCAGCCATGATTTCGTGCGTGACTCCAAGCGTGTCGGCCTTGTGTCTCTCATCGGCCATCAACAACCAGCGCGCCAATCTCGGTCCAAGCTCATGCATCTGATTGCATCCCGCCATCTGGCTCACGATCAGGCTGTCCGACTGGATGAACTCATGCAACCGGCTTCGAAACTCGCTCGACTTGTCATAGACGGCTCGCACGTCGGAGAACGGAACCCGCAGGAAGCTGCCTTCAATCTGAACGAAGCAGCGCGTCGGAACCTGCGCCGGACCGAGCAGGTGATACGCTCCGGTCATCCCTTCACAGCCAATGAAGCCCACCTCAGAGCTTCTGCCCTCTGCCGTGAGCGCCACCACCGACGCCACACCGGTCAGCGGAAAGTAAGCCAGCGGAGGCGGTTCATATTCCGCGTACAGCACAGTCTTCAATTGCATCGACTGCGCAACCGCTCGTTCCAACAGGCCCTTCCGGGTCTCGTCGGACAACGCACTCAGCAGCCGATTGCTCTGCCATGTCGGATTGGGTTCGTGCATTCTTGCTCCATCCGCCCATCTCAGCAATCCAAGCCAGGAAAGCAGGCGTCGCGCTCATTATGCGTGACTCCCGGGCCGGTTGTCAGTCGGCCAATGACCTTTGGCAGCCTTCGCTCTCAACATCCCAATCAAAAGTGAGCGCACTAACGCACCCGCACCCGCAGAAAAACCACTCCGCCTACCGGGTGCTCTCCGTAAGCCGTCTGCAGCGGCCGCCCCACGCCATACGCACTGATCTGCCCGCCCAGCGCCACCGACAGATGCGGCACTCCCGCCGCCAGCTCGTGCTCGTAGCCAAAGCTGTAGGCCTGCACATGCGTCAGCGGCTTCTCCATCACCTGATAGCCGCCGCCGGAGAGCAGTTCGCTCGTCCGCCCGGCATTTTCGATCCGCGTCCACACCGCATCCTCGCGCCGCGTGAGCGTCGATTCCAGCAGATAACTGTTCTCCACCGCGCTATCGCTCGCCCGTGTCCGCCCCCACAACACCGTGCTCGCCCAGTTCCCATGCTCGCCCAGCGGCCGGTTGTACATCGCCGACGCTGTCATGCGCTCCTGGTCCTCGCCCGCCGAGAGCGCCTCTGGACTATGAATCCGGCCATACGAGTACTGCCCGCTCCAGTTCTGCCCCGGCTGCAGCGTCAACCGCGTGGACCACGAATCGATCCCACCCTGATCGATGTTCCAGCGATGCTCATCCGGCTCCCTCCCATGGAACCCGCTGGCCTCCACTCGCACCACACCGCGCGTCACTCCCACCGTCACCACATCCGCTGCAATATGTGTCGAGTCCTCCTGATGATGGCCCAGAGTAGCCACAGGATTCTCCGCCGCGGACGCGCGATGTGGAAACGCCGTCGGCCCCAGCGCCGGATCACCCACCTGAGCCGCGTACACACTCAGCAGGGTACCCGCGCCAATCCGCACGTCATAGAGCGCCGCCAGCTCCATGAAAAGATCATGCGGATGCTGCCCATCCACAATCGCCCTGCCATAAGCGGTCTCGCCCTGCTGGAACAGCAGCGGATACTGCTGTCCCGTCACCGTCGCCGGCTCCAGCGAAAGCATCGCCCGCAGCGTCAGCTTGCCCGGCCCGAGCTCGCGTTGCGCCATCGGCATCGCCCAGTTCGTCGAAAACAGCTTGTCTCCGCCCCTCGGTCCAGACTGCTGAATCTCGTTGACGAACACTACCCCATGCAGCATCCACATCCACTTCCCGCGCATGGCCATCAGCATCGGCGCGGGCGTCGAGTCCGGCTCCACGCTGGTCCCGGAGCCGCTATGACCCTCCACCTGCTCCACCAGCGTGTGCGCATGCATCCCCATGCTCATCCCGGAAGCGGACGCCGGAGCCGCAGCAGCCGGAGCCGGCTCATCCATGCCCGGCATCGGCGGCATCTGCGCGCTCAGGACTTGCGTCGCAACCAACAGCCCGGCAAGTCCGAACGGCCTCAGGTGCATGAACTCAAGGTTCGCAGGCGGGCTATGCGGATGCAACCCGGTCGGCGGTATTCGCGCAAAACTGGACATCGCCGCCCGCCTTGCCGTCTAAAAGAAGCAGGGTAGAGATATGAACAACGACACAGCGACAACCCCGCGCCAGAGCGCCACCGGAAACCTAGTCTGCGAGCAGGAGATCTCCGAACGCGTCGACCGCTTCCCCACGCCATAGGTCGTCATCTGCGTGCAGCGCCACCCAAAGGTGCGGCACGTGTGCCGTCACCTCGCCGTCATAGCCGACTCCGTTTGCTCAATTGCCAAAGCAAACGTAGTGCCTCCTCAAGTACAAGCCCAATCCAGACGGCAAAAGATATCTCGAGATATGGTTTAGTCCCATGATGAAAAAGGGCCAAAACGGCAATGGAAATCGCGAAAACGGCGCTGGTACCTTCGAGGCTCGCAATGAAGTCTCGAAGAGTGGTATGAGCCCGCTGTCGAAACAGAGAAACACAGCTGAAGCAAATAGCGAACAAGAGAATGAACTTCCAATCGAGAGTGAAAACCGTTTGTAGGAACGCCCTCATAGCAGCAGAATGGTATGCCAAAACATCTGCGGCAACAAACATATGGAGTGTCTGCGCACACGTAGGGTTGATAAGTGGAATCGTCCGAAGCATTCGCGCAAGACTGGACATCCCACCCCGCACTGCCGTCTAAAAGAGTCAGGATAAAGATATGGAAAGCGACACAGCGACAACCCCGCGACAGAGCGCAACCGCAACCCCGGTCAGCGAGCAGGAGATCTCCGAACTCGTCGACCGCTTCTACGCCCGCGTGCGCAGCGATGAAGAGATCGGACCCATCTTCAACGCCGTCATCGACGACTGGCCCGAGCACCTCGCCCTGCTCAAGCGCTTCTGGTCCACCGTGCTCAACACCACCGGCCAGTACAAAGGCGACCCCATGATGAAGCACCTCGGCCTCTCGCTCGATCCCCAGCACTTCCGCCGCTGGCTGGAGCTCTTCGCCGACACCGCCCAGCAGACCATGCCACCCGACCACGCCGCCCTCATCATCGGCAAAGCCGAGCGCATCGCCCAAAACTTCATGGCCGGCATCGCCTACATGCGCCGCTAGCCTCCACGGCAATAAGGACGGTGGTGAACCGCTGGCTTATGATGACCGTGAGCCATGTTCACCGCCGCAGAATACGCGAAAGACGTAGCCCTCGCATTGATGGGAGCGGCCGTCGGCATCGCTGGCCTTCTGCTGGTTGTCGCGGGATTCGTCTTCGCCCAGGCTGCCAGTTTCAATCCAGACGACACAGACGACAAGGTCATCGACGGCTTCAGGACCGCCGGACGACTTGGCCTTATTCCATTCGTACTGGCTTTGACAGAGGCGGGCGGCTCCCTCGTTTGGCTCGTTCACAAATCGAATTATCTATACACAGGTATCGTCTGGGGTTTTTTCTTGCTGCTCATTCTGACTGGCCTGTATGGTTTGGTTTTGATTCTTCGCTATCTATAACGATGAGCCTGGACACCGAACAAATTCACCGTCTCGAAAGCAAAGGGTTTGACAAGCTTTACCGCAGCGATCCGGCAAAGTATGCCGAGATGGCCCATACAGCGCTCGCCTACGCAAAAACCTGCGTGCCTCCGGGTGAAAAGGTTCGGATTGGCGATGTGGTCTCAATCATCACGAATGCCGTGCGGATTCTGCCCTCATTCGAGGCTTATATTCAGAAGAAGAAGCTCAAAGAAAAGTATTGGCAGAGCTGGTTTGCAGAGTACATCCTGGAACAGGTTTTTCCGCAACCAGACCTTACAGCAGAACCGTCTAAACCCGCAGGAGCGAAAAATGTCTGAGTCCCAGGCTGCCCAAGCCGCCGCCCGCTACATGAAGGAGCAGGCTGAAGTCATGAAGAAGTTTGGAGAATCCCCAAAGCTCTCAGGCCCCAAATATGCGTCTGCTGTCAGAGCAACGACCCGCACGTTTCAGGCGATCAGCACCAAGTCCAAATAAGCAATCGGCCCAACCGGGGACGGGCTTGGCTGAGCCAACGGTCTGCATCGCCTAAATTCAAGCAGACGGCACGCTAGCAGCGGCTCAGGAGCGCCTCCCTTTCGGATCCGTCAACCGATCGAAGTAGCCGGCGTCATCGTGTCGATGAAGTACAGCGCGTCAAACGCCTGCGCCGGATCGTCCACGCTCTCTTCCTTGAACTTCGGGATGCGCATCTCCACCGGCGACACCGGACACCGCTTCCTTCCATTGCCCGGCCGGAGCGGAAGAAAAGCTTCGGCGAAGCCCATCCGGTGCAGCCGCTCTTCCACGCTTCCCACCGGAGCAGCCGGCACCGCAGCGGCGCCCGAGCCGACCATCGCCTCCTGGCCCTGGTATGTAGTGAGCCCAATCTTGTAAACCTGGCGCCCATACCAGCCGGTGAGCCACGCGCCCGTCGTCTTCATTCCACCCTGCAGCGGCGCCAGGCTGATGCTGTCGAAGTGCGGACCGTACCACGCATTCATCACGTGTGCGTTGTGCGCCCACACGATGATCTTGCGTCCGGCATACCCCTTGTCGATCATCCAGCGAAGGTTCTCGGCGTTCGCCTGATCGCGGCGATTCTCGCGGCCCATCGCGTAAACCGCTTCCTGCTCTGCCGTGTGCTTGCCCTGGTCTTCCAGCAGATTCGCACCATACGCAGTAAGTCCTCGGACGGCCTGCACCATAAATCCCGCGCGATCGGCTGGAGATCCTTCCCTAAGCAGCGGCTCAAGCGCAGCGGCAGCCTTCTGCAGCGCCTCAAGGTCCGGCGCAACCGGGCGAATGGCGTCACCCTCCGACTTGTTCCACGCCCCAATCGCGGCGCCGCGCGCCGCCCCATTCACACCCGAGCGGCCCAGTTCGTCCAGCTTCGCGGCCAGCGCATCGGTGTACCGATTCAGCCGTCCAAAGCTCTCCAGAAACTGCTCCGCGACCGGCTTCGCATCGAGCCGAGCCGGAAGCTTCGCCACAAACGCTCGCAGCTCCCGCGCGAAATATTCGAGCGAGCCCGCCGCGGTCAGCTGCATATCGAAGCCTGCCATCGTCAGCGGCTTCTTTCCGTGGTGGCTCTCCTGCGCGTAGACAAACAGCGGCCGGCATTCGGCACTCGCCGACCATATTTTCAAAATCCCCTGCTGCGCTGCCTGAACCGGATCCATGCCGCTGCGCAGCCCCGCATCGGTTCGTTCCAGATCGATAAAACCGGACTCCCAGGCCAGCACATCGAACCCGAGTCGCTCATGCAACATCCGAACCAGCCGCACCTTGGCGCTGAAGGCAGCTCCGGAGCCATGGCTCGGCTCTCCCAGCAGAACCACGCGCGCGTCCCCAATCGAGGCGAGCACCCGTTCCAGCGCTGCAGGAGAGAAGTCCTCCGAAACAGCCGGGTCCGCGGCGACCGCAGTCCGCTTCAGCCACTGCTGCAGAACATCGTTCCCGGGCTCCATCCCCCAGGCCCTCGGAGTCAGCAGCCCCGGCAGAGCGGCACAACCAACCTGCAGCATGCGTCTCCGCGAGAGGCTCCTGAAATCCTCCGGCACGGGAATCTGGCTTCTTTGCGTCATGAACGGGAACTCCTCGGTGGCATTGATTCCTACACACCGCAACCGACGCCATCCGCCGCCAAAGAGCCTACTTCCCGCCGCGCCCAAAGACCCGCTAAATTGCTGTCAAGCCCCCAACTCCGTGGAAAACTCCCGAACCCCTTGTCCCACCGTGACATCCGCGCCAAATTTCCATGTGACACGAGTTATATGCCACCTGATATCCTTAACTTAAGCATGGAAAAAGGCCCGGCACCCAGCCGGGCCTTTCCACATTCAAGCCAAATGGAGCCTGAAAAATCCCGCCCCTAAGCGCCCTAACTGTCTGATTCCAGCTATTTTGCGCACAACATGTCTGAATGCAATACTTTACAAGACTAGCCCTACCGCAACCACCACATTCCAAGCAACTTCCACCCAAAATAGGGGGAGGGGGAAGGGGAGGGGGTACCCCTGATCAGACTCGTCCTTCAGCCGACCTTGGTCGCCACACCTGCACGCGTACCCGCCAGCGGTGCCGCCACATTCCGCAGCGGAGGCCTGCCCGGCTGGGTCTGCGGTTGCTGGCCCCGGGGACCGTTGCCCGGCACCGAAACTGCCTGCTGCAGCGTCACGATCAGCGCCGTCGCCGGCTCCGGCCCGGTGCACTCGTAGCTGTGGCTGGTAGAGGCGTCAAAGTACACCGCGTCTCCCTGCGACAGCTCGTACGTCGCCGCCGAGTGCCGGATAGTCAGGTGGCCCGACAGCAGATACAGAAACTCTGACCCGAAGTGCTGATGCGAGCGCGGGGTCTTCGCCGGCAGGAACTCGGCAAAATAGGGATCCAGCTGCCGGTCCGGCACCAGGTATCCCAGGCTCTCGAAAAAATACGAGGGGTCCGGCACGCCGGACTGCGGCAGCCGCACGCGGTCCTTGCTCCGGTGGATCCGGAACAGCGTCTGCGGCTCCGGTTCAAAGAAGTAGTTCAGGTCCTTGGAGAACACCATGGCGATGCGCGCCAGATTGCGCAGTGTCGGCACCACACGCCCGGTCTCCAGTTGCGAGAGGAAGCTCGCGGAAAGGCCGGTGTGGCGCCCAAGCTCGACCAGGCCCATGGATTTCTTCAGGCGCAGGTGCTTGATGCGTTCTCCGATCCGCTTCTCCGCGATGATGGATTCTGCCGCTTCGCCATCCACATGGATTCCGGCGTTCTGCGGAATCGCGTGAAGAGAGCCCTGGGTTGCTGCTGGGGAAAGAGACTTTTCGGGAAGCATATCCTGGTCCGCCATGGGTTTGTTTTCAGAAAGCTGCAGTCGATTGATACCGAACATTAGATTTTTCGAACAGGACGTGCAGGCTTACAAAGCCCATACGAGCGCGAAAAGTCAGCGAGACCCAGGCTGCGCCCGTACGGAAATGCTTTAGCCTTTATTAGGATGCAAAAACTTTGGCAGAGAAGGCCTGCAGAAGGTGAGAAGTGCTCGTCTTTGGCGGGGCACGTGCTGATTTCCTCGCTCGGGGGAGCTTTGATTGGGATTCTAGCAGGCTGCGCAAGCCCCGGAGCTCCTCTTCCTCCCTCGCTGAAGCTGCCCGAACCAGCAACGGAACTCACTGCAACCCGCTCCGGCGGCCAGGTCATCCTCCACTGGACGACTCCGGCGCGAACCACCGACCGCCAGTTGATCCAGGGTGCGATTACCGCCGAGATCTGCCGCGAACAGCTCGCCACCACCGGCCGGCCGGACAGAACACCGCGCACCACCCCGCCCGCCTGCAACCCAGTGGGCCGAGTGCAGGTAAGCCCCGGCGCGAGCGAGGCCGCCGATGCTCTGCCGCCCAGCCTGACCTCCGGCGCGCCGGCCGTCCTGGCCTACCGGATTCAATTGCGCAACTCGTCAGGACGGACCACCGGCCCTTCGGCTGCCGTCTACGCTGCCTCCGGACCGGCGCCCGAGGCGATCACCGGTCTCAAGGCAAGCTCCACCAAACCCGGCGTGGTGCTGGAGTGGTCGCATCCTCCAGCGCCCGGAGAGACCGTGGAGCTGATCCGCAATCTGGTCGAGCCCCCGCCGGGAGCGAAGGCCAAAACGCCTCGCCCGGATGGCTTGCTGCCGGAAGCCGACGCGCCCCTCGAATCGCGCTTCAGCGCAAAGGACACCGGCGGCGCCATCGACCGCACGGCGCTCGCCGGTGCGACCTATCGCTACACGGTGGAGCGGGTGCGGCCGGTGACAGTGTCTGGCAGGAAGCTCGAGATCCACGGCGAGCGCTCGCAGCCGGTTGAAATTGCCGTGCAGACCACCTTCGCGCCGGACTCGCCCTCCGGCCTGGTGGCCGCTCCGGCGCTGTCGACCGATCAGAAACCGGCGATCGATCTCTCCTGGGAGGCCAGCCTGGAGCCGCATGTCCTCGGATACAAGGTCTATCGAGCCCAGGGAGACGGCGCCTGGCAGCTGCGCACACCCGAGCCGGTAAAGATCGCCGCGTATCACGACGCGGCGGTCACAGCGGGAGAACGCTATCGCTACCGCGTCACCGCCGTCACCGACGCCGGCCTCGAGTCAGAGCCCTCCGCCGAAGCGGCAGAGACCGCACCGACGCAGTGAGTTCCGGTTTCAAATGACTTCTCGATTGGATGAGAAACGGATACGTTCGTCCGCCATTGCTACAATCCGCGGATGACCCAACCCACCGTGAGCACCGCCAACGCGGAGCACTACACCTGGGGTGCCGACTGCGACGGCTGGTTCCTGGTACGCACGCCCGGGCTGCACGTCATTGAAGAGCGCATGCCGCCCGGAGCGGCCGAGCGTCCGCATCACCATCAGCGCGCACGGCAGTTCTTTTACGTGCTCGAGGGCGAGCTGACGATGTTATTTGGGGACACCGCCCAGGCGATCCGGACCGGTGAGGGGCTGGAGATCGCTCCGGGAACGGCGCACCAGACGCTAAACCGGGGCATGCAGCCGGTGCGGTTCCTGGTCGTAAGTCAGCCACCCAGCCATGGAGACCGGGTGGACGCCTGATCGAGGGTTCTACTTGTCGATTTTGAGGTCGAGATTGACCTGAGTCTTGGAATCAAACGAGCTAAGGGTCTTGACCGCGCTCTTCTTGCCGTCACTCTCGGCCCAGATCTGGTAATCCGTGTTCTGGGAGAGCTGGCCGAAGCGGTAGCCGCCGTCGTCTCCGGCGATGTAGCTGCGGACCGCGAGGCTATGCCCGTCCTTGAGGAAGACAGTCGCTCCCTTCAGAGCGGCTCCGCCCTTATCCGTGACGCGCCCCTGCACCGCACGCATCTCGGACTGGGCCAGTGCGCTGGGAGTTACAACCGTAAAGGCAGCAGCGGTGAGGCAGAGGCTGCCGAAGAGGAGGGCTGCGGTACGGGCGACTCGCTTCGATTTGGGGAAGTGCTTCATATATCTATCTTAACCCGGGATGCGCGGAATCCACTCGCGCCACCGGGTTATTCCTCTTCCTCGTCGAGCGAGACGCCTGCATCCTCATCGTCATAGCCCTCCTCGATCGGCGCGAGCTCCAGCGGATCCGAGGAGACAACCTCAAGCTCCATCCCGCACTCTTCGCACTGGACGGTCTCGCCTTCCTCGACCTCATCGGCGTCCACGCTGACGTTCGAGCCACATTCCGGACAAAGTACAGCCATGATGAAAGCCTCCAAAAAGAAACTAAGAAAGTTCGTATCTCCGCAAGATGCACGCGGAGAGCTTGCCGTTGCCGGATCACTCTGGCGAGGAAGTCGCCGCCGGTTCAGCGATCAGATATTTTGAGCCCTGAAGCCCAGTATGCGAAGCCTGCGGTTGTGCGTCAAGCGGAAGAATCCATGCGAGTTGGCGATCAACTCCGAAGCGGGCTGAGTGACCGCCCGGAATTGGGAGCACAATAGCTCATGACCCGCATGCGTGCCGCCCGCCTGCGTCGCCTAGCGACTGCGACTGTCGTCCCGATGACAGTGCTGCTCACAGCGCTGCCGGGCCTTTCCCGCGCCCAGACGGCTGCCGTTTCTGTCGGTGCCGCTGGAACACCCATCGTGACTGCTCCCGAAGATCCAGCGATCGCCGCGGCCGTCGCCAGGATTGCGCCCGCGCAGGTACACGCAGATATAGAAAAGCTGGTGAGCTTCCGCAACCGCAGCACCATCTCCAGCATGGAAACGGATCTGCCGCCGGGAACTGGCGTGCTGGCCGCAGCGGACTGGATTGCCTCGGAGTTCGAGCGCATCTCCGCCACTTGCGGCCACTGCCTGGAGGTGAAGCGCGATGACTTCGTGGAGCCGCCGCAGTCCGGGCCCTCCGCCCGCATCGTGAAGCCCACCCGGATCGTGAATGTGTATGCCGTGCTGCGCGGCTCAAGCGACGCTGAGCGGCGGCTGCTGGTCACCGGCCACTATGACTCGCGCAACACCGACGTGCTCAACACCCACGATCCCGCCCCCGGAGCAAATGACGATGCCAGCGGCGTGGCCGTCTCGCTGGAGTGCGCCCGTGCCCTGGCGACCAGCGGCATCCGCTTCCCGGCGACACTGGTGTTCGCAGCCGTGGCCGGCGAAGAGCAGGGCCTGAACGGGAGCGCTCATCTGGCAAAGCTGGCGAAGCAGGAAGGATGGCAGCTGGAAGCCGTGCTGAACAATGACATTGTCGGAGGCGATACCACGCCGGGCGATACCCTGCAGGATAAGTCCACGGTGCGCGTGTTCTCCGAGGGTGTGCCGGCAGGCACCAGCGCGGCGGAGCTGCAACGGATCCAGACCGTCGGCGCGGAGAATGACTCGCCCTCGCGCGAAGTGGCCCGCGCCATCGCCGAAATTGGCGCCAGCTACTTCCCGCCGCAGATGGAGCATGCGGGGCCGGCGGCTCCGGGTCATGCGCGCAGCCACCTGGTGCGCGTGCTGCCGGCATTTCACCCGGTGCTGATCTTCCGGCGCGACCGCTTCCTGCGCGGCGGCGACCACACCAGCTTCAACGAGCAGGGTTTCGCCGCGGTTCGCTTTACGGAATGGCGCGAGAACTTCAATCATCAACATCAGGACGTGCGCCTCGCCGAGGGAACCAATGCCGACGGCAGCAAGGGCCAGGTCCAGTTCGGCGATCTCCCGGAATTCGTGGACAGCGGCTACGTTGCCAACGTAGCCCGGTTGAATGCTGCGGCGCTGGCTTCGCTGGCGCTCGCTCCGGGTGAGCCGGAGAATGTGCGTGTGCTGACCGCCAACCTGGATAACAACACGCAGCTGGCGTGGGATCCGCCGAAAAACTTCCCGGCAGGCGCGCACTACGAGGTCGTCTGGCGCGCCACGACTGCCGCGACATGGACCGATGCGGTTTCCGTGGGAACCAGAAATGCTGTGACGCTGCCGGTCTCCAAGGATGATGTGATCCTCGCTGTCCGCAGCGTGGACGCAGCAGGGCATCGCAGCCCGGCGGTGTATCCCTGGCCGTCGCGGATTGGGCAGTTACCGCGCCCGGCCTCTGCGCCAAGATGACCGCACCCGCGGTGTGGTGAAATGAGGGAAGATGGCACGCCAAACCATGCCGATGGGCCTGCAGCCCTTCACCGGGATCACCCGCACGCTCGTGATCGCAAACGTCGCGGTGTTTTTTCTGCTGGCACTGCTGGAAGCGTTTAGCCGCGGACCCGCCGCAGTGCTCGAAGGCTTCGTGCTGCTGCAGCCCGCGGCCGTGGCGCACGGATTTCTATGGCAGCTGGTCACATACTGCTTCGTTCACTTCGGCATTCTGGAGATCGTGTTCTCCATGCTGACGTTGTGGATCTGCGGCGGCATGCTGGAGTCCGCATACGGAACTCGCTGGCTGCGCGATCTCTACTTCGCGTCGGCGATCGGCGGGGCCGTCGTGGCCTGTGTGCTCTCTTACAGCCATGTGCTGAACCTGAACCCGGGCAACATCGGTCACGGGGCCTGGGCGCCGCTGTTCGGTGTGCTGATCGCCATTGCCATGCGCATGGGCGACATGGAGTTCCTGTTTTTCTTCATCATTCCGCTGAAGGCGCGGATCATGGTGGCGATTTACATCCTGATTGCCGTCGCCATGCTGCTGAAGGACCATGACACCTTCAACGCCCTGCTGCAGCTCTCAGGCGCGCTGGCCGGATACCTGTACGTTCGCTTTGCCCCGCGTCGCGGTGTCGCCGGAAGCATGAGCGAGCAGTACTTCGGCGTGCGCAACTGGTACTACCGCATGAAGCGGCGGCGGGCAGCGAAGAAGTTTGAGGTCTACATGGGCAAGCAAGGCCGCCAGGTGAAGTTCGATCAGGAAGGCCGCTACATCGATCCTGACGATCCGCGCCGACGCGACCCGAACGATAAGCGCTGGATGAACTGAACCGGAACCTGGGCCCCAAGCAATTTTCGCCGTGCCCGGACAATCTTCCGGCTGCCCGACAATCTCTAACCTCGCGGAGGAACATGATGGTGAAAGCTGCACTCGGGTTGGTTTTCGTGGCACTACTCTGGTCTCCGGCAGGCGCTCAGAAAGGCGCCAGTTACCCAGTCAAGGTTCACGTATCGGCCAGCCGTATCGGCTACGATTGCGCGGTCAGCAGGGGCAATACCGCCTGCGAGAGCGTCCAGCAGCTCACCGCTGTGGTGGACGGAGTGAAGTACGAACTTGAAAGCGAGACCATCCTGTCGAAAGGGGTGGTGGCACTCGGCGACTATCAGGCGAAATTGGTGGAGGACGAACAGAAGCCCACGCACGAGTTCAAGCGAGCGTATGAGCTGATGTTCCCCGACGGCAGCACGCGGAAGTTCCGCGTCATCGGCCAGATGGAGTGACGACCGACGCTGCACAGGATTCAGCACTATGGCCGGAAGAGGAACCGCGCTGACATTTGGCGCGTATTCCTGACAGGAGGAAGTTCACGATGTCCAAGAGCGCACCAGCAAAGCCCGAGCCCACATGGCTTGAATCCACCAGCTCTGCATGCGGCACCATCATTGTGGCGCTGTTCGTGCTGACCTTCGTGTTCAAGAACTTCCTCATCCCATCTCGATCCATGGCGAGCACGCTGCTGGTGGGCGATCACGTTCTGGTTGATCGTGCGAGCTGGGCGCCTGCGGGCGAGTGGGGACACCTTCTGCCGTATCGCGCAATCGGCCGCGGCGAGCCCATTGTCTTCTACAAGCCCGTGCTCGAGGCAGATGGCGAGGAGCTCGTCATGGTCAAGCGAGTGGTCGGAGTTCCGGGCGACAGAATCCATCTTCGTCAGGGCGTGCTTTATGTGAACGGCGTCGCACAGTCCGAGCCCTACGCCGGCAGGCCGACCGCGCTCGACTACCTTCCCTATCGCGATGATTTCCCGGAGATGCCGGGGGACACTGTGCCCGGAGTCACGGCGACATGGGCCCTCGACCTGCCCAGCCACGTTCAGGGCGAGGATCTGGTGGTTCCGGCCGACAGCTACTTCGTCATGGGAGATAACCGTACCAACAGCCTGGATAGCCGCTACTGGGGCTTCGTTCCTCGAAAGAATGTGATCGGACGTCCGCTGTTCGTCTACTGGTCGATCGACATCCCGGACCAGGACGAGATGAAGACGACCATCGCGGAGGATGCGCACTCCTGGGTCGACGAGGCCACTCACTTCTTCCAGAAGACGCGCTGGCGCAGGACGCTGCACCGGGTGAAGTAGCCGGCTGGTTCTCGAGGACGGAAGCGGCAGCAGCTTACACTTTGGGACGCATCCCCGGTGAAAGCTCGGTGCCAAGCCGCTCGCGCAGGAACTGCAGGAACACGCGAACCTTCGCCGAGGAATCCATGCGCGCGGAGTAGACGGCGCAGAGCTGCACCGGCTCCGGCTCCCACTCCGGCAGGAGACGCACCAGCCGCCCGCTTTTCACGTCCGGCACCATAATCGATTGCGCCAGCATCGCGCAGCCCACGCCGGTCATGACCAGGTGGTAGGCGCTGGGCGGATCGGGCACAGCTACCCGCGGCTCCAGGCGTACCTCGCGCACTTCGCGACCGCGACGCAGACGCCAGGCGCAGCGCTCGCGCGGCTCGCCGGTGGAGATGCATTTGTGCGACGCGAGATCCGCTGGACGGTCCGGCAGCCCGTGCTGCTTCACGTATTCGCGGCTGGCGTAGACGCCGAGGCGAACCTGCATCAGCGGCCGCACGTACAAGTTCGAATCGTTGAGTGGCCCCAGGCGTATCTGTACATCCACATTGCGTGCAACCGCGCTGCGATCGAGTTCCAGAAACTGCATGTGCAGCCGCAGCTCAGGATACTGACGCAGAAAGCTGCCCAGCAGCGGAGCAAGCATCGTGCGCCCGAACGGACCGGGCACGGCGACTCGCAGAATGCCGCGCGGCGCCGCGACCAGGGCGCCGACGGCACGGTCGGCATGCTCCACCTCTTCGACAACGCGCTCGCAGCTCTCGAGGTACAGCTCACCGGCTTCCGTGAGCGCGACGCGACGCGTGGTTCGCTCCAGCAAGGTGACGCCGAGACGCTTTTCCAGCGCAGTGATGGCGCGGCTGACCGTGGATTTGGGCTGACGGAGACTCAGCGCAGCCGCGGTGAAGCTCTGCGTGCGGGCGACTTCGCGAAAGATCAGCATGGCATTCAGGTCGGTCACTGGATTGTTCCTGTCAGGAAACAGTGTATTGCAGCTCCGTTGATTGTTGCGGGTCATCTGCTATGGGAGCCGAGAGAGTTTCGGACATTGATCCAGAGGAGACGACAGCATGTATCTGATAACGGGAGCGACAGGGCACGTCGGGAGCCAGTTGGTCGAGCAGCTTCTTGCGCAGGGCAAGAAAGTGCGCGCGTTTACGCGGGATAAGGCCAAGGCCGCGCGCTGGGGAGATCGCGTCGAGGTTGCCATCGGCGACTTCTCCAGACCGGAGACAGTGTCGCAAGCCGCAGACGGCGTGGAGGGCGTGTTCCTGATGAACGGCGCGAGCGCGAATGAACGGTTCCGCGAAGTTGCGCTGGCGTTGAGGCAGGCAGGCGTCCGGCGCACAGCGTTTCTGTCCAGCCTAGCTGGAGACGAGTTCGCCATCGGCAGACTGCACCGGCAACAGGAAGCCGCGCTTTCTGAAATGGGAGTTCCGCACGTTGTGCTGCGCCCGGGCATGTTCATGACCAACTTCTACCAGTGGGCGGGCACGGCGAAATCCCAGGGGGTGGTCTACAACCCGATGGGCAGCGGGCGCTCTGCGCCGATTGCGGCGGAGGACATCGCGGCCGTCGCCGCGACTGTGCTGGTGGACGGCAGGACCGAAGCAAAGCCGCTGGAGCTGACCGGAGGCGAACTCAGCAGCGCCGCCGAGCAGGCACAGGCGCTCGCGAAAGTGCTGGGCCGCGAGATCCGCTGCGTGGATGTGCCCACCGACGTTGCGGTGAAGAACATGATCGAACATGGACTGCCACCAGCGATGGCCAATGCCGCGGGCGAGTCGCTGGAGGCTGTGCGCGACGGCCGCGCGACGTACAAGACCGACACCGTGGAGCGCGTGCTCGGACGTGCGCCAATGACGGTCGAGGAGTGGTTCCGCCGAAACATAAGAATGTTCCAGTGAGGCGCGCTGAGCGGCCGCCTGACGTGGGCGGCCGCGCTCAGTGATCCGCCGCCAGCGGCTCGTAGTAGTCGTGAGTGGCGCGCACCTGCACACCAGGCCGATTCACCCTTACCTCAAGGCGGTGGAATTCGCCCGGCTTGTGGTCCGGCGAGGCCTTGAACTCGAGCTCATACCAGTTTTGCGCATCGGAGATGGCGCGGGAAATCTCACCGGCCACGTCGTTGGAGTTAAGCACGAGACCTCCGCTATGGTGTGCGATCACCTGCAGACCCAGATTGCCAGGTTCGCTGTCGTTCGGCTTCTTAATGTCGCGCGTGTAGTTCTCGTAATGTTGTTGCTGGAGAAGCGACTCAGAAGACCCGAGAGGATCCAGTGAGTCCAGAGTGATGTTGCCCCTGCGCATAAGGGCGGAAAACGATACCACGTCCTCAAAGAGCTTCTGATGCAGCTTTCCACCAAAATCGACTTCCGGGCCAGGGAGCAAGGGCCAACCCGGTGACATCCAGAGAATCAGCTTCCTGCCTGGCAACGAAGCCGCATACTGCGCAAGCTGGCCGAGTCCATTCACTGAGCTCTCGAAGCGCTCGGTTGCCTCCCAGTAGCCCGCCCCGCGCTTCGTGTCTCCAAGGGACGTCTCAGCCGCGTCGGCCAGCTTGATCATGGCGGCGGTGTCCTGCGTAAAGCCCTTGTTGATGCGGATGCCCTCGCTCGTGAGCACGGCCACCGCCATCGGAAGTGGTAACTTCGGTCCGGTATTCCGCAGGAAGTTTGCTACCCCGTCTTTCTCGTCGGTTACCGACTCGAACGTCGCGTTAACGACGTCGAACACCAGGATGGCTTCCACCTGCTGTTTCTGGGGGTCGAGCTCAGCAAAGGACGTGATCTGGACCGCATGTTTGTTGTCGAGCACCGTGAAGTCCGATTGCTTCAAACCCGGAACAGGAGCTCCCTTGTTCGTCTCCACGTGCACCGGGATGCGAATGGTGTGGTCCGCGGATTCAGGCGGCGGAGCAGGGGCAGACGGCAGCTTCGCGATCGGCATCTGCGCCATACCCGACCAGGCTGCGCCCAGCAATGATAGGCGCAGGAATCTTCCAAACTGCTTCATGTGTCTCTCCCCTGTCCAGCGGCTGCCTCGGACGGCCGCAACTACAGCCGCCCCAACAGATGCAAGCGTACTCCTCCCACTACGCGCTTGGGTTTCGATGCAGCCCAGCGGAAGTCTGGCTGCTACCATGCTGCGCTTCTCGGCTTCCTGACTAGAGGCTCAGGCCGCCGTCGATCAACAGCTCGCCTCCCACCGTGAAGGCGGACTCGTCTGAGGCAAGGAACACAAACGCTTTGGCGATCTCACTGGGCTGGCCGAACCGCCCTGCAGGCACTTGGCTTTGAATGCTGGCGGCTACGGTCTTGAGATCGGCCGCGGGAAGGCCCAGCTTGCCGTACAGCGGCGTGGAGATCGGCCCGGGACTGATGACGTTAATGCGAATGCCGCGCGAGATGAGTTCACCGGAGAGGGTGCGCGCAAAGGACACCAGCGCCGCTTTGGATGCGCCGTACACGCTGCTATTGGGCATGCCGACGTGGGCGTTGACCGAGCCATTCAAAACGATGGATGTGGGATTCGCCAGGATAGGCAGCAGCTTCTGAATGAGGAAGAATGGCCCCTTTACGTTCGTAGCTATCATTTGGTCGAAGGCTGCTTCGTCCCATGCCTCAACGGGTTTCAGCGCGGCGATACCTGCGTTGATCACGAGGACGTCCAGCGATCCGAATTTGTCTTTGACGGCCTGCACAACGGCGGACTGCGCCTCGACGCTGCCGGCATCCGCGCGGACCGCCAGGACATCCGGGCCGAGCTGCTGCTCTGCCTGCTGGATGTTCGCCGGGTTGGTGCCGGTGATGGCAACACGTGCTCCCTCCGCGAGAAACTGCTTCGCCGTCTCCAGGCCGATGCCCGTAGTCCCACCAGTGATAAGTGCGCGCTTGCCGCTGAGCCGTCCCATGCCGTGCTCCTTCAGTGAAGAGGTGAGGCTCGTTTTGTGTCAGCCCCGGGTTTGCACGCGGAGGTGCAGTTCTTTCAACTGCGCCTCGGTGGGGTGCGAGGGCGCATCGCACATCAGGTCGATCGCCTTTGCGGTCTTGGGGAAGGCGATGACCTCGCGCAGGCTAGCTGCGCCGGCGAGGATCATCACGATGCGGTCGAGGCCGAGCGCGATGCCGCCGTGCGGCGGCGTGCCGTACTCGAGCGCGTCTAAAAAGAAACCAAATCTTTCTTTGGCTTCTTCATCGGTCATCCCGAGCGAACGGAAGATCTCGCGCTGCACATCCTGGCGATGAATGCGGATGGAGCCGGAGCCGAGCTCGGTGCCGTTGAGCACGATGTCGTAGGCCAGCGCGCGCACCGCGCCTTTGTCTGAAGTGAGTCGACCGGCTTTGATGTCGTCCTCGTGGGGCGACGTGAAGGGGTGGTGCGCGGCGTCCCAGCTCTTCGTCTCTTCGTTCCACTCATACATGGGGAAGTCGGTGACCCAGGCGAACTTGTAATCGGCGGCGGTGCCGGTCTGCTGGAAGCGCCGGTGCTTGTCGGCGAACTTCTTCGCGAGATCGATGCGGAGTTGGCCGACGCGCTTCCAGATCCACTGCGGATCGTAGTTCCAGCTTGCGGGCGTGCCCAGCTTCGGCGTCACCACCGTGACCAGGTCGCCTTCGGCCAGGGCGAGTTTGGATTCGATTTCGGCGGCGAGCGGCGCGAACTCGGCCGAGGTCTTCAGCCGGGGGACGTCGAGCAGGTCGAGGCCACAGTCGCCGAAGCCGGCGCGCACCTCGCTGAGCAGCGACTTGCGCGCGGTGCCGGAGAGATCGCCCGCGCCGGGAATGATGAAGCCGAGCACCGGAAGCTGCTGCTCGATTTTGAGCTTCTCGCGGAGCTCGGGCGTGAGCACTTCGGTGAGCGTGACCATCGCGGGGAGCCGCATGTCCGGCTTGTCGATGCCGTAGTTGCGGATGGCTTCGTCGTAGGTCATCTGCACGAACGGCGTGGTGAGCTTGATGCCGGCCTCGGCGAAGGCGGCGGTGAGGAAGCCCTCGACAATGCGGAAGACCTGCTCCTGCGTGGCCCAGGTCATCTCGAGATCGATCTGAGTGAACTCGGGCTGGCGATCGGCGCGAAGGTCCTCGTCGCGGAAGCAGCGCGCGATCTGGAAGTAGCGATCGAAGCCGGAGATCATGAGAATCTGCTTGAAGATCTGCGGCGACTGCGGCAGCGCGTAGAACTCGCCGGTGTGCACGCGGCTGGGAACCAGGTAGTCGCGCGCGCCCTCGGGAGTGGAGCGCGTCATGAACGGCGTCTCGATCTCCAGGAAGCTCTGGCCGACGAGGTAATTGCGAACCGCCATCGCGATGCGGCTGCGCAGCGCGAAGTTGCGCTGCATCTCGGTGCGGCGCAGGTCCAGGTAGCGATACTTCAGCCGAACCTCTTCGTTGGCGATGGCGTCTTCGGCGGGCGAGAAGGGCGGCGTCTTCGCTTCGTTCAGCAGCAGGATGCGGTCGGCGACGACCTCGATCTCGCCGGTGAGCATGTTGGGGTTGTCGAGGCCCTCACCGCGGCGGCGGACGTGGCCCTGGACGGCGACAACATACTCGCTGCGGGCAGCGTCGGCTTTGTCGTGCGCCTCGCCGGTCTGCTCGTCGACGACGACCTGGGTGATACCGGTGCGGTCGCGGAGGTCGAGGAAGATGAGGCCGCCGTGGTCGCGGCGGCGGTTGACCCAGCCCATGAGGGCGACGGTTTCGCCCGCGTTTTCGGCGCGGAGCTGGCCACACATATGCGTACGCTGCAGACTGCCAAGAAAATCCAATGTCACGATGCTTTCTATTGTACGAAAGCGGCGGCACCTGGCTCCGGCGGGAGCGGTTGCACCCCCTGGGGTGTCTCCCCCGGTTTCGCTGGAGTGAAAGGAATTAGGAGAGGGGAGTCACTGACTCGACACGGGGGCCGTTACCGGAGGGCGTAACGAACGGGGCAGAAGATGAGGATGACAAAGAACGCAAGGGACGGCTGGACTAGGGTTCCTGGACCTGGGTCCGGGAGGCATTGCGGAGGTCCTGCGCAGCGGGCGGTCCTGATAAAAGGACGCGGTTTCCGAGCGCACGACAGCTCTTTTTGCTCCTTCTTTAATTGTATGGGTGGTGTCAAGAGGTGGAGCGGGATCCGCGCCGAGATTCCATTGCAATTCCAATTGCTGTTCTCCGATACTTATTCCTTCTATGGCGCGTGATCCCGGTCTTGAAGAATTAGTCCACTGCGCGCTGGGTGATCTGCCCGGGCTCAGCGAGAAGGCGATGTTTGGCGGATGGGCTTTTCTCCTTCACGGCAACCTGCTTTGCGGCTGCCGGAGCGGGAGTCTGATGCTCCGTGTGGGCTCTGAGAACGAGGGCTGGGCGCTCACTGTGCCGGGCGTGGAGCCCGTCGTCATGCGCGGGCGGCGCATGCGTGGGTACGTGCGCGCCGCTCCGAAAGCCTATACACACGATGACCATCGGCAGCAGCTGATCGACGCGGCGGTCGCATTTACGCGCTCGCTTCCGAAGAAGTAACAGGGCTGTGGGTTGAGGCTTGCTTGCGCCTGCGTGATCGCTCCGTGGGCACGTATACTGGGAGCATGCGTCGCCTCCTCGGCTTTGTCGCGTTTCTGTTGCTGATCTCCGGTGCTGCGCCGGTTCTTGCGTGCGTGACGGATGGGGCGGCGACCCGCGAGCAGAGCGCC